>Ga0208413_1000004_pt1 | contig 296460 bp, 261 predicted proteins | sample AntAceMetag02UKD_FD_184761 | JGI IMG/M metagenome (GOLD analysis project Ga0208413, IMG submission 184761) | Saline lake microbial communities from Ace Lake, Antarctica - Antarctic Ace Lake Metagenome 02UKD (SPAdes) (version 2) | ecosystem: Environmental > Aquatic > Non-marine Saline and...
TGCTAGGGGGGTACCGACAAAACCATCAGAAGTATTACTCACTGAGCAACTCCTCAGAAATACCCGCATTAATTTTATAGGCAACCGTCGGTCTGCCACCGCTTCGAATCTCCTCTTCTGAAAGCCAGTCATTTTCTACCAACACATCCAGCGCGCATTGTGCAGCTTCCTTACCGCGAAGTCCTGACCAGCCGTTTACGTATACTGTGCGGCAAGTAAAACCGTTACTCAGATCACCGTCTAGTAGCTTTCTCGCTAACGTGTTTGTACTCGTATGATCAATGCCAGAAACAGAGGCGTAGATCCGGTCAGCATGGCCTTTGAGGTAATTGGAGAAGCTAATTGCTTTAGTGAGACTACAGAGCCCTACGGACCCATTGTGACCTTCAAGTAAATGGAATATTAGCGCCAGCGCCGGTATTAGGCTTCGGTACTTTGCGAAATGACTCTGTCGCGCCGAGTCAAGATTGCTGTTTAACAACATCTTTTCTAGTTTCTGATACCAGCGTAGGAACAAATCCTGAGCTGCTGCATCGAAGTGCAGTATCTTCTGCCCGGGAGTCCCTGTAATTTTATCGCCGCTGGGTTTCAGGTTCATCATTGCGCGGTTGTATGTGTCTATGGCTGCTTTGTCGGGGACTCTGTCAACCACCCCGATAGTTTTCGGTAAGTCAGGCCAAACCAACAGCTGAAATCGCTGTAACAGTCCATCATTTTTGGAGCTACCATTTTGCGTACTCTGAACATAGCTCTTGATTCGGTCTGGCTGGAAGCCGCCGAACACACTCAAACAGTAACGAGGCAATACGAGCGATCCACGTCCAATCCTATCAAAGCTGTATCCTGAGTTGCCCCCCCAGCCCGTTAAGTAGAAACCTCGAGCAGCTTCTTGCCCTGGGCTATCGAGAGACTGTAGTAAGCCTGACAACTCATCTGATAATGCTAATACGCCCCGTGGATTGTGCGAGAGAATTTCACCCAGTTTCTGGTAGGTGGTGTCGTGTACAACGTGGCGTTCAGGCTTCGGTTCTGTAGGTTCCACAGGGAAGACTGTGGTTTCTTTCTTCTTCCAGTCTGCAAAGTCACTTTTATATTGATCAGAGTCAGCTTTGTACTGCGCATACGCAGATTTGTATCTGTCCAACGCCTGTTCTTCTAGTAATTTAATTGGGGCTAAGGCCGCATTAAGCGCCGGTGTTTTTTTCGATCCCGGCGGTCCGACGACGCCACCCCAGAGGCACGGGAACACCTCCCATGACTCGTCTTGAGAAAGTGGGTAGATGCCGATCTGGTTACCTACAATTGCGCCAGCTGCGCTTAGCATGCTTACTACTAGATAATCTATGGGGCATTGTAAGCGATCTGCAATATCTACAGCTGCGTCTCTGAGTGCATCTGGTAAGTGCTCAGGATTAAGAGCAGGAACTGGCTTTAATGAACCCGGGAGTTTTTTTGGTCCTGTAGCTTTATGTTCTGATGCGGATTGTGGATGAGCAAATATGTCCGAGGCATTAGTTGTGCCACTCCCTAGCTTCGCCGCGAGCTTATATACTGACCCAATACCGATCGGATTCGGGTGCTTGGGATCGAAGCTGTTCCACGCCTTTTCGAAACCGAATTCACAGTATTTGTCGCTGTTCTGCGACCATCTACGAGCTAATCTTTTGCCTCTATTCCAGCCCAAACTCGCAATCGCCCATATAACGCCTTGCCAATAGTTTGTTGGCTCATCATCTTCGAGATTTATACTGCCAATACCTCGCGGCACATCGGGGGAAATCTGACTAAGCGCGCGCATTAATTGCTGGGCTTCTTCAACACATTCTTTCGGCTTGGGATTGCCGCTTGCGTTTCTATCCTGCTCTAACTGCGCAATCAGTGTGCTGTTGTTTGTTGCGCCCAAGGAAATATCAAGGTCTATAAGCATTTGCTTAGTGACTACACGACTATTCATAAACTACCGCCTGTCTAAATGGCCTATCCGGCGCTTCTTCTCCTTTACGCATTATCGTGCCGGGAACTTTGGTTATTCTGCTAGCGTTGTAAACCACGGTATCAATGTTGACATCAGAGTTATCAAATCGTTTGGCTAGCTGCTTCAGGACCCGCTTGATTAGCTCTGTCGTATCGTCGTCGTTACTTAGTTGGTCTAGCTTGTAATATAGGTGCCAGCCATTACCTGACATTACCTGGACCGGTTTGGGCCAACCTTTTTCTGTAAGGTATTTCGCTACTTCTTTAGCAAGGCTTCTTGCAGCTTTAATGTCATCATCGGTAGCGGGGTTTTTAGTTGAGCCTGCACGGTCTATATCTATCAACAAAAGGCTGCGGTATAGGATGTCCCGGTCCCTAGCTGACCCACCCTGCAAATTGGGGTCTATTGGGTTCATTGTCGTATAAATGTTGTAGTCCTTGCCGTTTAGATCAAATGCTAGCTGTTCAAATGTTAGCTTCATTGAGGCTATTGACTCGAAATCTACTGGCTTAAAAACCCTGCTTATAACTTTGCCTTTTCCCGTGAAGTGAAATGCCCTGAGTTCAATAGCTGACCCGAGTGCAACGTCTATGATTTCCCAAACTTGATTAATTGGAGAGGTCATCGCTGTCCTCCCCCAGAATTCTTTGGCGTTCTTGCGCAAAGCTGCTAAATGGGCCGCTCGGGTGTTTCGGCTTCGCAGCTATGAGCCTGTCTAGCACCCATTCGATCAGCGCGATGCACTCATCGCTGAATTCATCTAGATCACAGCGCCCTGTGCCGAGCAACTTGCCGACTCTTTTCCAGCCTGTCTTGGTTTCAACTCGGGCAAATTCACCCAAATTTAGAAGGTCTGGTATACAGCTTTCTACAGCGCGAGTTATTTGCTGCACCACTGCTGCTGGAACACCATCACCGGCTAGGCCATGTAGTACGCCGACTAGATTTCTCCCTAGGGAAAAGCAGTTGTGCGCGACTAAGTGTTTCGCCCAGACATTTTTGTCTAAATACGAGCAGTGCGCAAAACTGTGCATAATGGCCTTGTTTCCCCGCTCGTATTCGCCAATCCGGGCTAGTTCCCTTCCTCTGCTAGTGAAATCACGATGACATTCTAAGAGCTTATAGATAGCGAAGGGCATACCGCCACATTTTGCTCTTTGATCCAGGCGTGTTTGTAAGCCACTTTCGTAAGCCTTGAGGGCATTAAGTTTGCTGTATTTCATTTGCCATCCCCTTTAATGATACTTGTGGATTGTGAGTTTTGATGCGTGCAATTGGCTTCATAGCTCGCTGGGGACCTCAGCCACTCACGGATGTTTCGGCAGCGCCAAGCGACAATATTTGCGGATATTTTTTCTGGCTGCGGGAAAGTACGAGCCCTAACTTTGCGCCAGATAGTAGTAGCCGAAAACGGTATGACACTATATTCGAGCAGGTCTTTCAGCCGGATAAAAGCATCATCAGGTAGGGTTTCGAAGTGTGATACACGCTCAGCGTATGCTTCGTTCGATAGTTTTTCGATGTTTGTGTTAGACGGGGTTGTCTGATACATGCTGCTATTCCCTGAAAATTTTGGGTAGCTTGGCATGCACGATTCTCACTAACCGGGTTAGCGAGAGTTTATTTGGCTATTGTTTGCTTCGCTCGGTTGAGCATGTTCCTTAGCGTGCTTCTCTTCACAGGTGGGAAAACCTCATCGACAGGAGTGAACTCGTCAGCTAAGTAGGATTCGATAACCCCTTGCCCGACTTCTTTCTGTAGCGCGTGGAATAGGTCGTTCTCTTTCATATCTGGCTTTTTGGCCACTAACTCTTCGACAAGGACTGTGATTGGGTTCTTTTTCCTGGCTTTTCGTGCAGCGTTGCTTTGTTTTTTCGAGAATGTCCGCGCCTTGCCCGACACATGGTCATCGATGAGTTTGACGCCAGCAGCACCCTGATCTCCTGCTATTCTCTTTAATGCTTTCTCAGCAATTACTAGCCGGGGGTCGTCTGTATCAGAAGTCAATATTTTGACGATTGTTTCGGCGTCTACTTCTGCCCATTCGTCCGGGTTGTGGTCGAAGCCTCGTCTAGTACGTTCAGCTCGCAAGATCGAATCTAAGAGGGCTCTGTGGATATCTGCGTGTGACTCGTCTTCTTCCCCGCCGTTCTCAAAGTCGGTTAGGACTTTGGTAAAACGCTTGTCTTGCTCGTTATTACTCATGCCTTGCCCTTGATAGAGCGGACATTGTCTTGTTTAACCTTGCTGGGTCGATTCAAGAACTCAGCCCACTCATTCATAAGTCTTCGCCGTTTATCCAGTAAATCTGTGCGCTGATATGCTTGGTGAACTGAATCGCCTACCGTGTGCCCTGATGCGGCTTTGCGTATTTCGTCTGAGTAACTTGTTTGTTCAGCTGCCCAATCCCTAAAAGTACTGCGAAAACCATGTGGCACAGCCTCTGCCTTAAGCTCGCCACGCTCCTTCATTCGGCGCATTAATTGAGATAGGGTCATGTCTGACAAGGCCTTGCCTCTAGCACTCGGAAACAACTTCGAGGTTCCTGCTAGTTTAGGAAGTGAATGCAGCAACGCTATTGCTCGAGGAGCTAAGGGGACTCTGTGCTCTTGTTTCGTTTTAGTGTTAGCAGCGGGAATGGTCCATAGTTGGTCGTTAAAATTAATTTCTGACCACTCAGCCATTCGGACCGAGCCAGACCTAACGGCAGTTAGAATAAGAAACTCCAGCGCCTTCGCGCTGATATTGTCGTCTCTACGTAGAGCGGTTATGAAGTCGCCGATGTCGACGTAAGGTATTGCTGGATGATGGTTAGTCTTTCTTAGTTTGCTAGGGGAGGGGAGTTGCGTCTCTAAAAAGCCGGCCCATACCGCAGGGTTGTTGCCAGACCGATACTCATTAACGGTGGCGTAGTCCAATACGGTCTTAATCCGGCCCAGTAGGCGCTTCGCTGTCTCAGTTTTCACGTACCATAGTTTGCCAATCTTCTTATCTTTACCCGGACTGTTTTGTAGAAGGACGTCAAGCACGTGCCGCATAGTAATATCAGAGACAAGGAGGTTGCCGATTATGGGGTATGCATACATGCTGAGGGTCGACGGCCACTGTTTTCGGTGTTTGGCACTGGTGTAGTCTTCACTATGTGCATCCATGTACGCGGTAGCACATTCCGCAAAGGTTTTATTTTTGGATGCTGCAGCGATCATTGAGCTGCGTTGGGCTCTTTTCTGAGCTCGGAGATCAATTCCCTGTCGCGCGTCTTGCGTGAGTACTTTGGCCTTCTCTCTTGCTTGTGCCAGCGAGACTTGTGGGTACGCGCCTAGACCAATAATTTGTCGTTCGTTTCCAACCCGGACGCGAAGAATCCATGAACGGGGGGTAGGGGCATCTTGCTGCGAAGGTTTGCGTACTTGTAGTAAAAGCCCCGCAACGCCGCCTACGGCATGCCAGCCGACACTCGAGATGCGATTTACTTCAACGTTAGAGAGGACCTTTGCAAGCTTCGGCATACCAATATACATACCTAAAGTATTGAAATGCAATGGTATCTGGTGAAACCCGGTGGTGCAATTGAAATAGGCTAAATAACTGATATTAAGCTAGTAAATAGTTCTATCAGTGAGGTTTCATAGAGAACGGTGCCCGATGAATCGCTATGATGGCAGACTCCTCCTCCGCCACTTTTTCCCTGCGTCTTTAATCTCCCCTCGGTATATGAAACCCCAAGCGTTGTCTTAGTCTCTCTAAGCCGTCTCTAAGCCGTCTCCAAGCTCTCTCCAAGCTCTCTCGCTGAGTGTTTATAATCCTCTGAAGGTTTCTCGAATACTCGCTCGGTCCAGTGGGCTGCTTGTCAGTCTGAATCAACAGTCTGGTTTAGGTCTTTCACTGCCCTCAGGCACTGATCTGTGTCTGGATCAAGCGCTCTAGAATCGAGCGCTTAGATCATCGCTACTCAGGTTTATAAAGTCCGCGAGGATGCGACCGCTTTCGAGGAGTAGTGGGTCAGTCTCTTCCTCATCTCCTGTATCATCTCCGTCTTCTTCGAAGGCTTCGCCAGTCTCATTTCCTAATTCTTTGTCAGATGCGTCATTAGATGCGAGAGCGGTTGCCGCCCCCTCATCAAGCGAGTTCTCTAGCTCTACCGCCGCTAAAGCTTCCTCGTCGTCATCATACAGATCTTCTTCGGCTATCCATTCTTTGATCTCAAGCCCTTTTTGTGATCGCCTGAGGTTCTCGGCTTCGAACTCAATACGCCTGACGCGTTCGCGGTCTGCTTTTACTACCGCTTCATTGAGAGGCAGCGTCTCTCGTTCACGTAGCGTGAGCGTTCGTTCTATCTGCTCAACTAGGTAATTGAAATCGGGTGACTCAGCGGCGCGTAACTCGTGCAATTCGCGCAGTTTAGGCAAAAATGCTTGAACAGGGTGGTAGGTGCGAAACTCGACAGGCCTCACTGTATCCCAAGGCAGGGCGCCGTCTAGGCTGCTCTCGCCGATGTCATCATAGGCATCATAAAAATCGGGGAAAGCGATGTCCGGAAGAACGCCGCGATGCTGCGTGCTCTCGCCTGATATCCGATAAAATTTGGAGCGTGTCAGTTTTACTTGGCCGTAAGACATTGGAATAATTTCTTGTACGGTACCTTTCCCGAAGGTCTGGCCTCCGAGCACAATTCCGCGTTGATAATCTTGGATTGCTCCAGCGAAAATTTCTGACGCGGATGCGCTCGTACGATTAACGAGAACAGCGAGTGGCCCGTCGTAGACTACGCTGGGATCACTGTCGCCAAAAGAGCGCGTGAAACCATTACGCAGCCCAGAGTAGCGAATTTGCACAGTAGGTCCTGTGTCTATAAATAGACCGACTAGCTGATTCGCTTCGCTTAAGCTGCCACCGCCATCATTGCGAAGGTCGACGACGACTGCGTCGACTTCCTCAGTTTTCAACTCTTCTAGCAGTTTGCGCACATCGCGTGTCGAGCTTTTAAAATCTTCTTCGCCTCTTGCGGCGGCTTCGAAATCAAAATAGAAGGTGGGTAGACTAATGACGCCGATCTTATAGTCCTGATCGGCATAGCTAAGTTCCAATACTTCTTTCTTCGCTGACTGATCTTCAAGCTTAACGGTATCGCGCGTGATACTGATCGTGCGCGCACTGCTCTCGGAAACAGCGTCCACAGGGATGACGCTGAGGCGAACCACTGTGTCCTTTTCGCCACGAATTTGCGCAACGACGTCATCTAGCCTCATGCCCACGACATCTTGTATTTCACCATCGACGCCTTGGCCAATTCCTATAATTCGATCACCTTGTTGGAGTTCATCGGCACGTTCTGCAGGGCCGCCTTTAATGAGTTCGACGACTTTGGTGTACTCATCTTCGGTGGTCAGCTGTGCTCCGATTCCCTGCAAAGAAAGCGAAAGACCCATATTGAAGTTTTCAGAGTCTCTTGGCGAAAAATACGAGGTGTGTGGATCGACAGTCGCGGCTACTTTAGACAGGTAAGTTTGAAACACATCTTTGCCGTTAGTCTTGAGAACTTGGCTGAGTTGGTTGCGATAACGCTTGCTCAGTTTTTCAACTATTTCCTCTTCATCATCGCCGGTGAGTCTAAGGCTAAGCACGCTATTTTTAATACGCTTACGCCAGACCTCGTCAAGTTCAGCAGTATTCGCGGCGAATGGTTCGTTTTCTCTATCGAGCAGTAAATACTCATCTATAGAGAAATCCATTTGCGGAACGGCATTCTCAATTCGACCGATGGAGTAGATCAGCCGCTCAATAACGCGCTTATGATAAAGATTGTATATTTCGAACCCAGGCTCGACATTGCCCGCCGATAAACTGTTATCCAGCGTGTAGCGATAGCGCGCAATTTTTTGTACGTCTTTGGCGAGGAAATATAGTTTCGACCCATCTAGCGCGTCTAGATACTGATCGAAAAGCAGCGAAGAAAAATTGTCGTTAATCTCGATCGACGCATAATGCTTGGTCTTTAGCTGCTCCAGCAACTCCAACGCAGTCTCGCCGTAGATAGGCTCGCTGGCGAGTTCGCTATACAGAGACTCAAGGACGAGCGGAGAGTTGGGCTCCGTGACATCGGAAGCTGTCGCCTGCGTTGTCCCGAGGGAGCTCAACAGGCCGATGGCTAAAAAGGTTTTTGAGAAGTTGATCATGATTCTCCAATACTTTGAATTCTTTCTTGTTGCCGTTAGCCCCACTTGCATGCAATTTAATTGCAAGTCTGCCCGTTACACAAGTCTGCCCGTTACAATAGTTGATACGTCTATCTGAGGCGCGTGGCTCAACTCTCAGAACGTTATGGCCCGCAATCGAAACCCAAGACTAGATGAAATCGAAAGGATTTAGAAGTGACACCTAGTGCTTGTCTTTATATTGACAGATTTGGATATTGACAGCCTTTGGCACCTGCTGATGAGTACCCGCGCTATTTGATAACCTTTGAGCGCGCCGATGCATGCCTCTCGGCTCTCTCCACATCGATATATCGGTCGGTTATTGCGCTTGATCCGTGGCCTGCATCGTCGCGCACATGCTCTCGTGGGCGGTGTTTTACGTCTTCTGATATGCCAGTGTGCCGTAGCCAGTGGACCGTCGCGTCGGCAAGTCGATCGGCGTCATCGCTGAACCCATCGCGGCGCATTGCTGTTGCTGCGTTGTCAAAACACTTTTGCACTATTGAGCGTATCTGCCGCGTACTGCTTATACCGCCTTTGCCTCGGGTTTTGTGGATTAGGGGAGTCGCTTCGCCGGACGAGGGTAACGCTGAGAGTCCGCGCGATTTTCTGTAGCGTTTAAGCGCCTCGAGCATCGCATCACTGACCGACACCTCCCGCTCTTTGTTGCCTTTGCCGACGGTCAAAAACCACCAGTTGCCCTCGGTGTCTGGTTGGAAGTGTCCCATCTGTGGTTCCCAGCGCGGAGTAACGACTAATTCTGAGATGCGCAGATACAGAGCGAAGAGAGCCTGCATGATAAAAAGTGAGCGCTCATGCACGAGCGGGTCTTCGCTTGCCATTTTTTCTGTAACACTGAGGGTGTAATCCCACTGTAGAGGCGACAGGCGGCGCGCTTTGCTTTGGCCTTGATGCTTGCGAATAAATTTGCTTTTCTGGCGCAGTTGGGCGATCGGATTTGATCTAATATATTCCTCTTGAATCAAGAAGTTGAAGAAACTACTTAACACACTGAGCAAAGACTGCAGGGAGGATTGAGAGAGCGTATATTCGCCGCCGCCGGCCACTTTTGCGCTGGTATACGGGCGCCAATCAGGGTTAGAGCGACGCTCACCCATGGCGAGGATAAACCGAGGCGCATTAATCGGCGAGATCCATGATTTCGGAGGCGACCGCGAGAAATCGATGAATTCTTCTATATGCTCGCGTCCAACCGACATCAATGACTCATGGCGAACTATCCAACACCAATGTAAGAAATGCTCGATTTCACGCCGGTAGGTGTTAAATGTGTCGGGGCTGCCACGGTAGCTAAAGATAAACTCACTCGCATATTGATAATCATCTACAGCATTCTCGGGCGAGGAGACACGTAAGTGGTTGACAGACTTTACCCGGTTTTTGTAAGGGTTCTCCATAGCCTCTAAAGTATCGAAGAAGGCAGGAGGGCATGGAGGTGTTTTGGCCATAGTCGTATCAGTAAAAAAATAGAGGTGAGATCGAACCGCTTGATAGGCTATCGGGTTATCTGGCGCTTTCTTGAAGAGCAGCCGTCGAAAGCTTGCAGGGACGACGGGCCGTTCCTATGATCTAATTGTTAATAAACTAGGCTGGTGTTCTCAGCTAACCAGGGTGCCGTGGCACATAAAATTGATCGGTGTCTCGTCAGGGTGTGTTCAGTAGTTGGTTTTTGCCAGATCTATAGAAAGAGTTGTTTTCGGGGCGAAGGGCGCTTGCTGTATGGCTCTTCACTATTTCCGGTAATCTTTATTACCGGAAATAGTGTCTCGGTAGCGATGTAACACGAGGTAAACAAAGTTACTCGCGAAACAGCCTAATTTAAGAATAATATAAAGCTATGCAAACAGACCTATTTAGTGCGATCAGTAACGCTGGGCAAGAAATCATAGAATTACCCGATCTAGTTGAGCGGGTGTTTCGCGCGCCGATAGCCGTAAGTCACGCTCTCGGGGATAATCTCATTGTCGAATACCCGAACCTTTTCGACCCCTCGTTATCTCTTCGAGCCTTCGATGCGATTGATGCGACGACGCAGTGGCGCCAGGATCAGATACGCATCGCAGGCAGAACAATCGCTGTGCCTCGGCTTCAATGCTGGATGGGCGCCGAGCATTGCCGCTATGCCTACTCAAATATTAGTCTAGACCCCATGCCGTGGACGCGTGAAATGAGCAGCATCCGTGATTTGGTGAACCAAGTAACAGGCGCTGCGTTTAATTGTGTGCTGATTAACAAATACCGGTCAGGCGAAGACAGCGTCTCTTGGCATGCCGACGACGAACAGGAGCTAGGCCCCTCACCACGAATCGCCTCATTAAGCCTTGGCGCAACTCGGCGTTTTCAGTTAAAACGCAAAGTCTTACCTGGGGTGACCGCGGCTGCGCTGAGCGAAAGAATTGTGATGGTGCTAAACAGTGGCAGTTTGCTTGTTATGGAGCCTGGCGTTCAAGAAAACTGGGTTCATCAAGTCGCGAAAACAAAAATTCCTGTTGGGCCTCGCATCAATCTCACCTTCAGAACTATAGAAGATAATCGATAATGGCAGCTAAGAAGTTAGACCGCTTCGATGTTGTTATTGTTGGCGGAGGGGTTGTCGGGCTAGCGGTAGCCTACCAGCTAGCAAAAAGCCCCGCATTTGTCGGAAAAAGTATCGTTATTCTAGAGCGTGAAAAAGGCTTTGGGATGCAGACGAGCAGCCGCAATAGCGAAGTCATTCATGCGGGTATTTACTACGATGTCCAGAGTTTAAAAGCAGAACTTTGCCTCCTTGGACGGGAGCTGCTTTACGACTACTGTCGGCGATTCGAGATTCCCCATTCGAGGATAGGTAAACTAATCGTGGCACAGGCGGGCCAAGACACAGCACTTGAAGCGCTAGAAGAAAAGGCACGCGTAAATGGCGTGACTAATCTTAGGATGATTGATCGTGCGCTGCTTACGCGCATCGAACCAGCCGTGGCGGCTAGCGCAGCCCTCTTCTCTCCCTCGACCGGCATTATCGATAGCCACTCATTTATGCGGAGCTTGCTTGATAATGCTGAGCGCCATGGCGTGATCTTTTCCCATTCCACCAGCGTGGAGTCTGTTATGCCAGAAGAGCGAGGCTTTCTCCTGTCGACTATTGTCGATGACGGACGCGCTCGACAGCCCTATGCGCTTCGAACGAATACGCTGATAAATTGCGCGGGATTAGATGCACAGCGTTTAGCTACGATGGTTATCGAGGGGTATACGTCTGCAGCCGATGCTCAAAACCTGAGTGAAATCTTTGGCGTGCCTGAACAGGTTTTAAGCAAAGGCAGTTACTTCGATTACACAGGCGCTAACCCGTTCAGTCATCTCATTTATCCGCTTCCCGATCATGGAAATGATGCGTTAGGCATTCATGCCACAATCGATTTAAGTGGTGCGCTCAGATTCGGGCCGGACGCGGAGTGGTGCGAAAACATCGATTATTCTGTGGACCCGTCGAAAGCTGCACTGTTCGCCAAGTCGGTGCAGCAGTATTTTCCTGCGCTCGATCCGGCTAAATTGAAACCTGGCTATTCGGGTATAAGAACAAAGCTGCAAACCGCCTCTGGTGCACCATCGGACTTTATTATTCGAAACGAAAAAGCGTCAGGCTTACCAGGACTTGTGAACTTGTTCGGCATAGAGTCGCCAGGCCTGACCTCAAGCTTGGCGATAGCTGAGCGCGTCGAAACTTTGCTAGCCGAAACTACTTAAGCGCTCGGCTGGTCAGCCAGCACAGCGACTCTAAAAGTAGCTTGCTGTTAGGGTTGGTTGGAGAGTCGATCTGACGGCGCGCTTTCTCGATTTCGTCGTAGAGCCGCACCAGCCTATTACCCAACAGCGCCCTCCTCCTCGTTTTCTCGTCTGCGTCGACAGCGCTAATTTGCTCAATAAACTGTGCCCAAGTCGAATTCGATACGAGTCCGCCAAGCACCGCGGTGTCGATAGCGCCATCGTCCGCTTGCTGGTTTGTGTCGAGCATAAGCTTCGCATAGTGTGCTGTCGTGCTAAGAATCTGTTCTATAGCTGTGACCGGTTCGGCCAACATCAGCGCCGCGAAGAGACTTTCGGGAGTGGATATACCGGTAAGGCAGGCGACGAACGCGCGCTCCAATGCTTGCCGACTGGGCAGGCCTTCATCGGTGAGCATGTCCATGGCTAGCAGTGGGCTGCCGCCCGTCGCTTTTAAGCAGCTGGTGGCAATCGCCTCATCGAATTCTCCCCCACATAGCTTACGCATCCACTCGAGACTCACCGCAAGCGCGGGGATTGGGAGCGATAGGCGCTGACACCGAGAACGGATCGTCGGGCTTAGCAGGCCAGGCGAGTCGGTGACTAAAAAGAGATAGGTCGACTCGTGGGGTTCTTCGAGTGTCTTTAACAAGGCGTTTGATGCACTGCTATTCATTTTATGTGCGGCAGCAAGCACAGCGACTCTTGCGCCGCCTGCGTGGCTTGAGACATGCACGTAATCACTCAGTTTACGGATGAGGTCAACAGTAAGCGCTTTGCCTGGCTCTTTTGGGGCAAGGAGCAGCACGTCGGGGTGGTTGCCGGTGGTGTTTAGTCTACAGCCCTTGCATTCTCCGCAGGGCCCTCGAGGGCTTGGTGCTTTGCAAGTAAGAAACGCAGCAATCGCAATTGCTATCTGCTCTTTCCCCAACCCTCTTGCGCCGCTAATAATATAAGCATGCGCGAGTGCTCCTTCATTCTGGCTACGTTGAAGCGACTCGAGCAAGCTCTGAAGCCAGGGAAACTCCCACGCGTTGGCGTTATTCACCTGAAATCCCCAAATAGGCTAATTTACTAGCGAGACTCGTATCAAGGGTCAGTTTTACCTGTTCGAGAGATTGCCCCGCATCGATGACAAGGCAGCGCTCCGGATTAGCAGCAGCTATGGATAAATAGGCCGCCCGAACTTTCAGGAAAAAGGCCTGTGCCTCGTTTTCGAATCGATCGAGCTCTCCCCGTTCGCGAGCGCGTGCGAGCCCCACTTCGGGATCGAGGTCTAATATGACTGTAAGGTCTGGTCTTAGCTCACCTTGGACTAAGTCTTGGAGAGTCTCAATGGAGGCTAACGAAAGCTCGCGCCCGCCTCCTTGATAAGCGAAAGTGGCATCGGTGAAACGGTCGCAAAGCACCCAAAGGCCTTTGTTCAACGCGGGTTGTATCACCTTTTCTAGGTGTTCAGCTCGCGCGGCAAAGACGAGAAGAAGTTCAGTTATTTCGCTCATCGACTCAATCGTAGGATCGAGTAATAGCTCACGTATTTTCTCTGCGATGACAGTGCCGCCAGGTTCCCGTGTCTTTACGTACTCAATGCCTCGCGCGGATAGAAATGCTTCGATGTTGGCAATGTTAGTGCTTTTGCCCACGCCCTCGACGCCTTCGATGGTGATGAATTTACCTTTCACTGATGTCCCCATTAATTGCGTTTGTTTGCGGCGCAGAGTCGATAAGACCTGCGCGGTAAATTGCCACGGCTGCATTGTGTTCTTCAAGTGTTCTTGAGAAAACATGGCCGCCATTCGAATTCGAGACAAAATAGAAATAGCCATGGATCTCGGGATCTAACACCGCGGTGAGCGCTGAATCGCTGACAAGTGCGATAGGTGTAGGGGGCAATCCCTCAATTCGATAAGTGTTGTATGGTGTCTCTTCGCGCAACTGGTCTCGGGTTAGTCTTCCAGTATAACGATCGCCTAGCCCGTAAATAGTCGTCGGATCTGATTGTAACCTCATGCCGGAATTTATTCGGTTATAAAAAACGCCAGCAATTCTCGAGCGCTCTTCAGCAACCCCTGTTTCTTTTTCTACAATGGAGGCAAGAATCAATGCCTCATAGGCTGAATTAAGCGGTAAGTCCTGCGACCGATGGTTCCAATAGTCCGCTAATTTTTCAGCGAGTTGTTTTTGTGCTCTCTGCAACAGATCTCTGTCGGTATCACCTCGAACGTAACGAAAGGTATTCGCGTCGAAAAGTCCTTCAGCACTGCTTATGCCCTGCTGATTAAAGGCGATAAGGCCAGGATCATCGATACCGTTCAGAGTTTTTATGAGCCCTGGGCTGGCGGCGAGTGCCTCGAGGCACCGCTCAAGCGTCCACCCTTCGACAAAAGTGATTTGATAGCTTTTTACTCTGCCTGCAACGAGGTCACCCAGCACGTCTGATGCTGACATGCCTTGGGAAAACTCATACTCTCCACTTTTTAGGCGTGATCGCTCTCCCTTAATGAGAGCCAGTATCTCGAAGACCAGCGCGGAGCGAATCACGCCTGCCTCTTCAAGGTTCCCGGCAATCGCTTTGAAGGAGCTACCATGGGTTATAGGTAACAGTGTTGGTTCGCTTTTAGCAGAAGGAAGAGTGGAAGGCGGCGCTAATTGGTAAACTGCGGCTGCGCACATAAGCAAAAAGCCTAGTAGCGCAGCCGCCGTAATTTGCCGCCAAAGCGGACGCAATTAGCCGGCCCTCATGAGTGCTGCGCAAAGATCAGGCTGCCGTTTGTCCCACCAAAGCCAAACGAATTACTCAGGGCATATTTGAGCGTCGCATCGCGCGCGGTATGCGGTACATAGTCTAGGTCGCAGCCTTCGTCAGGTGTGTCTAAGTTGATTGTCGGGGTGAGAATCTGATTTTTGAGCGACAGGACTGTGACAATCGCTTCAGCTGCGCCTGACGCACCGAGTAAATGACCGATCATCGATTTGCTGGAACTTACTGCGAGTGCCGCAGAATGCGCGCCAAAGACGCTTTTTATCGCTTGGGTCTCGGCTATATCGCCGGCGAGAGTCGATGTCCCGTGTGCGTTAACATAGTCGATCTGGCTTGGGTCTAATTCTGCGCTGAGTAGCGCATTGCGCATGCACAACGCGGCACCACGCCCGCCCTCTGAGGGCGAGGTCATGTGATAAGCATCCCCGCTCATACCAAACCCAACGAGTTCGGCATAAATTGTTGCGCCTCTTGCCTTTGCGTGTTCTAGTTCCTCAAGCATGATGGCTCCAGCGCCGTCGCTGAGTACGAAACCGTCGCGGTCTTTGTCCCAAGGCCTGCTGGCTCGTGAGGGCTCGTTGTTGCGTGTAGATAGCGCACGGGCGGCGCAGAATCCAGCGAGGCCGGTGGGCGACGTCGCCATTTCAGAGCCGCCAGCGAGCATGATGTCTGCTTGATTATTCTGGATCATGTTGGCCGCGAGACCAATATTGTGCGTCCCCGTGGTACACGCGGTCGTGACTGCAATGTTAGGGCCTTGGAGATTGAAGCGGATCGAGAGATTGCCCGAAATCATGTTTGCTATCGAGCCGGGGACGAAAAAAGGCGAGACTTTGCGTGGCCCTGATGAATCGATTAGCAATGACGTTGCCTCGATCATATTGATGCCACCGATACCCGACCCAACGGCCACACCAAACCTTTCAGGATTGAAGGACGTGTCACCTAAACCTGAATCGTCAAAAGCCTGCACTCCAGCCGCTATGCCGTAATGCATGAAAATATCCATGCGCCGGGCATCCTTTTTGGGGATGTAAAGGTCGCAGTCGAAGTTTTTTATCGAGCCGCCGAAGTGAGTGGTAAAATCGCTCGTATCAATCTGAGTCAGCACACCGATTCCGCTTTTTCCGGACTTCATCGCATCCCAAGAAGACTCCACATCGTTTCCGATCGGGCTAACAAGCCCAAGCCCAGTTACCACAACGCGTCTTTTACTCATCGGTTGGCTCCTAAAGTAATAACATCAGAAACACAAAAGCTACTCGAGATTTCTCCGGAGTAGCTTCGTGGGCACTAAGTCGCTCGCGCGATACTTAGAGATTGGCGTTGATATAATCGCAAGCCAATTGAACTGTCGTGATCTTTTCTGCTTCTTCGTCAGGAATCTCAGTCTCAAACTCTTCTTCAAGAGCCATAACTAGTTCGACAGTATCTAGAGAGTCTGCGCCTAGATCATCAACGAATGATGCTGTTGCTTTAACTTCGTCTTCTTTAACGCCTAACTGCTCGCAGACGATCTTTTTTACTCTCTCTTCGATGCTACTCATATTTATATTAGCTCCTAAAACTGTCTCTTGTACGGTTTTTGACTGCCTTGACAGGATAAAATCCTATGCAATTTCTTATTGGCGACTACTGTGAAGCGTGCTTCGGGCTCTGTGTATTGAGAAGCCTTGAGACCTCGCCTGTTTAGGGTTGCCTTGCTAAGCAGTGGGCTAACCTTCTAAATTGGAATGCAAGTTTACCCCTATTTCGAGTCGATGTAATGCCTAAATTTGAATTTACCTACTCTTTAAAAATCTACTAATAAACTCATGATGTTAGCGCTAGCGCGTTGATCAAAGTCAAAGTGTCAAGCAAACTAATTCATGTACATTCCGCCGTTAACTTGTAGAGTTTCGCCAGTGATATAAGCTCCTTTTTCGGAGGCGAGAAAGGCAACAACACTTGCAATTTCCTCAGGCTGACCGAGTCGCGCTAGAGGAATCTGAGAAATTAGTGCAGAGGCCTGCGCTTCCGGTAACGCGTTGGTCATATCTGTCTGAATAAACCCTGGGGCAACTGCGTTTACCGTTATCCCACGCGAACCTACCTCTTTCGCCAGCGCACGAGTAAATCCTTCTACGCCTGCCTTTGACGCTGCATAGTTTGTTTGGCCTGCATTACCACTCGCGCCAACGACAGAACTAATATTAATAATTCGGCCCCATCGCACCTTGGTCATTGCTTTAACGCCTACCTTGCACACTCGAAACATCGATCCGAGGTTAGTATCGATTACCGATGACCATTCATCGCCCTTCATGCGCATTAATAAATTATCCGCTGTGATCCCTGCATTGTTAACAATAACCAATGGGGCGGCATGGTCTGCGAGTATCGATGCGAATAGTGCCGCTACCGACTCGTCGTTAGAGACGTCGGCAGAGAAGCCTTTTCCTTCGAATCCTGCTTTGGCGATATAGTCCGAAATCGCTGCGCTTCCGGCCTCAGTGGTCGCGGTGCCAATGACGAAAAAGCCAGCTTGAGCGAGTTCTAAAGCAATCGCTTTACCAATGCCTCGGCTAGCGCCCGTGACTAATGCAATTTTTTTGGTGTCAGTCATGTCTATCCCCTACCTGTGGGCGAGTGCGATCGCCGCTTAATTAGAGCTGTTTAACCCGGCAATTGAGCTACCGCTGAGTCGAAATCGAGCGGGTCTTCTGAACCCATACAAATGATGTCGCTATCGATGCGCTTAATTAGCCCGCAGAGCACTTTGCCGGGCCCGCATTCGACCAACCGCGACGCGCCAAATTTTGCTATCGCGCCGACCGAATCGACCCACTGCACTGGCAGATAGAGCTGGCTAATCAAATTCGCCTTGATCTGGGCGGGATCCGATACAATCGCTGCGGTTGAATTTTGAACAACGGCAATCTTCGGTCTAGAGAATTTAATCGCTTCAAGGTCTAACGCGAGTTCCTCTGCTGCGGGGCGCATTAACTCGCAATGCGAGGGAACACTGACATTGAGCGGCAGTGCTCGTTTGGCGCCTGCCTCTTTGCACGCGGCCATCGCACGCTCAACGGCAGCGGCGTGCCCCGCTATCACTGTTTGTCCTTTGGAATTGAAGTTGGCGGGAGACACGATCTCACCCTGCGCGACTGCGTCGCAAGCGCGCACAATGGCGTCATCGTCGAGACCAACAATTGCAGCCATTTTACCAGTGCCAGGCGGCACGGCATTTTGCATATAGAGCCCGCGCCTGTTGACGAGTTTTAAAGCATCTTTAAGCCCGATAGCTTCTGCGCAGACGAGGGCTGAGTATTCCCCCAAGCTGTGACCGGCTAGGATAGTTGGCCGAGCACCGCCCGCTTCCTGCCACGCTTGCCAAATCGCCACAGATGCGGCTAGGAGGAGCGGCTGGGTGATATCGGTTCGATCGAGTAAATTCTCCGAATCGACCTGAGCTATTTCCCAGGCATCGCGCTGCAGAACTTCGGACGCTTTGTCGAACGTCGCTTTTATACTGGGGTGTTTTTCAGATAGCTCGCTAAGCATACCCAGTTTTTGGGATCCTTGACCTGGAAATACGAAGCCAAATTTACTCACAGTAAACTTCTCCTTATTGTTTATTCGCCTAATTTCGGCGCCTTAAGCGGCAGAAGCTATCGCTTCTCGAATCAGCGAGGGAATGGCATCTCGTTGCTCGTTATACGCCTGATTTATCGCACAGCTAAACCCAAAAATATCGGCGTTACCGTGACTCTTCACTATGTTGCCTTGCAGGCCAAGAAGTGTAGCGCCATTAAATCGCTGCGGATTAAGGCGTGAATACACCTCCCTAATACTCGCCTCTTCGCTCACTGTGATATTGCTGATAATCTGACTAATGAGTGCGTTGACTGCACCTGCGCTTGCTTTAATCATTACGTTGCCGACAAAGCCGTCGCAAACGATCACCTCTGCATGACCTTCGAACACGGCGTTGGCCTCTACAAAACCCGAAAAATTGATCGTCTCTTGTGTTTCGAGCAATCTCGCGGTCTCTTGAACATCGGCAGTGCCCTTATACTCTTCGGCGCCTACATTGAGTAAAGCGACCCGCGGTGTGCAGTCAAACTGCTTCTGCGCAAGCACTGACCCCATTATAGCAAACTGTTCGAGTTGCCGCGGGGAACAGGCCAAATTCGCTCCCACATCAAGCAGCAGTGCTTTGCTGTTGATGTCTGGAAGCGTTGCGACGATAGCGGGAAGTTCGACACCCTCGACTGTTTTGAGTAGATGGCGACCGAGCAAGAGTAGTGCACCTGTGTTGCCGGCGCTAACCACCGCCGACGCCTGCCCCTGCTGATGAATCTCAACACAGCGATAGAGAGACGAATCACGTCCGGATCGAAGTATGGAAGCGGGCTTGTCGGTGTCTAGGAAGGTTTTGGAGGTATGAACGATATCATAGCGGCCAGAAAAGGCCTCTAGGGCTGGTGCAGAAGAACGTATTTTACGTTCATCTCCGACCAGAATCACCGACAGCATAGGATTCTGCTGAAGAGCAAGAAGAGTGGCGGCAACAGTCGTGCTAGGCCCGCCCTCTCCTCCCATAGCGTCTATCGCTATGCACTTACTCGAATTCAAGGCTACTCTGTGCCGAGATCCAGTACTTTCTTACCTTTGTAAAAACCATCGTCAGTGATGTGATGGCGGCGATGAATTTCGCCAGTTGTTCTGTCAGTAGACAGCGTTGGGCCAGTGAGCGCATCGTGTGTACGGCGCTTGCCTCTGCGTGAACGCGTTACTTTGCTCTTTTGAACAGCCATGTCTTTCTCCTAGTAAAATTCTGTATTCACACGTCTTGCGACTATTTCTTAAGTTCTTTCAAAATGGCGAAGGGACTCGGATCCTGCTTCGCAGCGAGTGCGCCATTAGCCTTTGGGGCCGGTAACTCAATCTGGCACTCTTTTTCATCATGATACGCCGCTAAGGGCATACTCAACAGTAATTGTTCTTCGACTATTTGTGCCGGATTTAATCGGTACTCGGCTTCGATCCAAGGATCTATGCCGTTGTCGAGCTTCTCTGCTGCCTCTTCGTCCTGAACGAGTGCGAGTCTTATGTCGTCCGCTAGCGTCAATTCTAAAGGTTTTAGGCAGCGCTGACAGGCTACTGATACCTTTGCATCGACATTCCCTTCGATCATCCGACGTCCGCGGTCGCCAATTGAAAAACGTAATTCAGCGTTTACTGAAAAAACGCCCTCTACCAACAGACTTGGCAGGCGATCAAATTTCTCTTTACCCAGTTCACCTGAGAAATTCCCCTTTTGCGAGAACACCTTACGTGCATCGACGTAGTGGGGGAATGGTTCAAAAAGTGCGCTGTCATTCATAGGCGCGCAATAATAGGCGTCTAGGGCCCTACTGTCAAAGGATTCCTGCTGAGACGTGTCAGATCTACGGTGACTATCTGATTGTAAAACCTAACGATTTTAGAGCGCTTCGAGCAGGCGTGAGAACTGCTGATCGAGCGGCGCAACGACTTCGATCCGCTTGCCCAGTTTTAGGTCATCAAATGCGAGTTTCTCAGCGTGCAGGCAGAGGCTAGTAATTCTCCTCAGCGCCGGCGCTATCTCGCGTGCTGTGTACTTGTCGTCGCCTACAATTGCGTGTCCCACGAACTGACAATGCACCCTGATCTGATGGGTGCGCCCCGTTTCAGGGGCCGCACGCATCAGTGTGGCATCGGCGAAGCGCTGCTCTGCCGTAAACCGCGTGAGCGCCGGCTTGCCCTCATCCGAAACCCGCACGATGCGTTCGTTTTCACCAAGGGCGTCTTTAAGAAGCGGGGCTTCTACTTTGCTTACGCCGCTCGGCCAAGAGCCGTGTACTAGGGCGAGATAGTCTTTTTCCACAGTCTTTGCACGAAACTGATCTTGCGCGGATTTGAGAAACGAGGCGTTCTTGGCAATCAGCAAGCAACCAGAGGTTTCGCGGTCTAACCTGTGGGCTAGTTCGGCTTGCGCCCAGTCGTTGGAGACCTGCCTAACGGCTTCGATCAGGCCAAGACGAATACCCGTGCCGCCGTGAACTGCCATCCCGCTTGGCTTATCTATAACGAGATAATCGTCTGTTTCGAGCAGGACGAGATTCAACAGACGAGATCTCAATGAGGCGCTTAGCTCTCCTGGTTCTTGCACATTAGCGCCACTAAACGGCGGCACTCTTACTTCGTCGCCTAGCTTGAGCTTTCGGTCGGGTTTACAGCGCTTCTTATTTATCCTGACATCGCCGCGCCTGATAATCCGATAAACGTGCGTACGCGGCACGCCTTTTAGCTCACGCATTAAAAAATTGTCAATGCGCTGGCCTTCATGCCCTTCGCTGACTTTTACATGCTGCACGCCACTGCCCCCATTCGCTGTGCCGCGCTCGCTTGAATCGCGCAATGGATTATTAGCATCTCGCTTCTCTATCTGGCTATCATAGGCGGGGGCGCTAGTAAGATCGGTCATGCCGTAGGGTTCTCTAAGTAGGGTTCTCTTAACAGGGTTCTTTTAACACGGTTTTCTTAATAGGCTTTTCTAAATGGTGTAGTGGCTGAATTACAGAAGCGGGCTATACGCTTATTATCGAGCATAGTTTACACGAAATCGTTCTCTACTTTGTTGTACAATCTTTCGCCTAATTTACCTCGAGGTTTACGAGGTCCGTGTGCGAGCCCGCCGAACGGTCGTCGCCCCCCTCTACTCATAATCAAGCGATACTAATGCATACTCTGAAACGCACTCTCACCGATTTTATTGGCGCCGAACTAGCGACCATCACTGGCCTAGACGAGGTTAATCCCAATGTAATTACTGCCTCTAAGCCGGAGTTCGGCGACTATCAGGCAAACGGCGTCATGGGTCTGGCCAAAAGGCTAGGTCGCAACCCGCGCGAACTTGGCACAGAGCTATTGGCTCGGCTAAACGCGGCTGCAAACCCTCTGGTCTCGCACTACGAGCTTGCAGGGCCCGGATTTATCAATATCCATCTTGCTGGTGACGCCCTCCGCGACCGCGCAAACGAGCTGCTGGTTGATTCGAGTTTATTGGTTTTGCCGACTGAGTCTCCGCAAACTATCGTTGTCGACTACTCGTCACCCAATCTTGCGAAAGAGATGCATGTAGGTCACCTCCGAGGCACGATCATTGGCGACAGCATTGCTCGAATCCTTGAAAGACAGGGCAATCGCGTCATTCGCCAGAATCATGTAGGTGACTGGGGCACGCAATTCGGCATGTTGATCACCTTTATGCGCGAGTCTTCTGCCGAGGCGGGCGTGGCGCTTGCAGATCTAGAAGGCTTCTACCGTGCGGCTAAACAGCGCTTCGATGCAGACAGCGAATTTGCCGACCGTGCACGCGAGAGCGTGGTTAAACTTCAGGGCGGCGATCCGGAGTATCTGGAAGCCTGGCAAGCTTTTATCTCGACCTCATTGACACATTGCCAGGCGGTATACGACAAACTCAATGTCGCCTTGTCGATGACCGATCTTAAGGCCGAGAGTTTCTATAATCCGCAGCTCGAAGGCGTCGTAACGCGCTTAGAGAATACTGGTCTACTCAAGGATTCAGACGGCGCACGCTGTGTCTTCCTCGATGAATTTATCGGGAAGGACGGAGAGCCGCTGCCAGTGATCATCCAAAAAACTGACGGCGGTTATCTTTATGCAACAACCGACCTAGCTGCTGTCGACTACCGCTGTCATGAGCTAAAAGCTGACCGCTCGCTCTATGTTGTCGATGCCCGCCAATCACTGCATTTTCAGCAGGTGTTTGCGGTAGCCGCTGCTGCAGGCTTCAGCGACGAGGCTATAAGCCTAGAGCACATATCATATGGCACGATGATGGGAAGCGACGGCAAGCCCTTCAAAACGCGCTCAGGAGACGTTGTGAAGCTTGTCGACCTATTGGATGAGGCGGTCGCGCGAGCCTTCGATCTTGTCAGCTCAAAGAACCCGGATCTCGAGGAGACAGAGCGTAGGCATATCGCGCAAGCCGTAGGCATTGCGGCGGTGAAATACGCCGACCTGTCGAAGAATCGTACCAGTGATTACCTATTTGACTGGTCGTCAATGCTTAGCTTTGAGGGCAACACGGCGCCCTATCTTATGTATGCGTATGCGCGGATAAAAACGCTACTTGCCAAGCAAGCGGTCGATACCGACGGTATTATCAGTTTTCCAGAATCAATAGCGCTTGCCCCTGAAGAGAAAGCGCTATTGCTTAAATCGCTCCAGCTGGCAGAGACTATCGACGCCGTTGCACAAGACTGCTTCCCCAATACACTGAGTAACTATTTATATGAGCTGTCAGGGTCTTTCATGCGTTTTTATGAGGCTTGCCCAATTCAAGGCACGGATGCCGTAACTCGCGCTAACCGCCTCAGTCTCTGCGTCCTTGCTTCAGAAGCGCTGAAGCAAGGTTTAGACCTGCTCGGTATCGAGACACTAGAACGGATGTAACGCGGCTAGCCAAGAGAGAGCAGCAGTTTGTTGAGGCGCGCCGAGAATTCCGCAGGGTCTTCTAACTGTGAGCCTTCGGCAAGTGTTGCTTGCGCAAACAAGATTTCGGCAATGTCGGCGAAACGCTCTTCGTCTTGCTCAGAATCAAGTTTCTTCACGAGTAAATGGTCTGGATTCATTTCGAAGATAGGTTTCACCTCCGGTACCTCTTGCCCTGATGCCTCCATAATTTTGCGCATCTGCAGCCCCATGTCGTGATCGTCTACTGCAAGACACGCCGGCGAATCGATCAATCTATGGCTAAGCCTAACCGACTTGACCTTGCCCTCGAGAACAGCAGTAACGCGGCCAACCAGTCCTTCGAGTTTTTTCTCAACCTCCTCTTGCCCCTTTTTGTCGTCTTCGTCTTCAAGCTTGCCAAGATCGAGTTCACCGCGCGACACGTCTTGGAGTTGCTTGCCATCGAAATCACGCAAATGGCTAACGAGCCACTCGTCAATTCGGTCGCACAAAAGCAGTACTTCTATGCCCTTCTTTCGGAAAATCTCAAGATGCGGGCTATTGCGAGCTGCCTTGGCCGACTCCGCAACTAAGAAATAAATTTTCTCTTGGCCTTCCTGCATGCGACTAACATAGTCCTCTAGGCTCTGATCCTGAGCATCGCCATCCGATTGCGTACTGTTGAACTGAAGTAGTTTTGCGACGCGCTCTTTATTGGCGAAATCTTCTGCAGGGCCTTCTTTGAGAACCAAGCCAAATTCTTTCCAAAACTGCGCATAGGCTTCGGGTTCGCTTTTCTTCAATTTTTCGAGCATATCTAGTGCTCGCTTCGTTAGTGCAGAGCGCATCGAATCGACGACAGGATCTTGCTGAAGAATTTCGCGTGACACATTGAGAGAGATGTCATTCGAATCGACCACACCCTTAACAAAGCGTAAATAAAGCGGAAGGAACTGCTCGGCTTCATCCATGATAAAGACGCGCTGAACATAGAGTTTCAGACCGCGTGCAGCGTCGCGGTTCCAAAGGTCGTAGGGCGCGCGGCCAGGAATGTAAAGCAGACTCGTGTATTCCAACTTGCCCTCGACGCGATTGTGACTCCAGTTGAGCGGGTCTTCGTATTCGTGTGTGACGAGTTTGTAGAATTCTTTATATTCGTCTTCTTTAATGTCTTTGCGTGAACGGGTCCAAAGCGCTTGAGCGGCATTGATAGCCTCATACTCCACTTCAACCTTGGGGCTTGCTTCTCCGCCCTCTGCGTCGTTCTCGGGTTCTGCCACGTAAACCTCCTTTGCCATCATAACTGGTATCGAGAGGTGGTCTGCGTATTTCTTCACGACTGAACGGATTCGGTATCCGTCGGCGAAGTCTGCCTCATCGGCTTTAAGATGCAGCGTAATAGTCGTGCCGGCATTCGCTTTCACAGCTTTTTCGAGTGTGTAATCGGCTTCGCCGCTCGAGCGCCAGAGGGTCGCAGATTCGGCTTCTGTGCCAGCCCTACGAGTGAGAACCTCGACTTGGTCTGCAACGATAAACGCAGAGTAAAAACCAACGCCAAATTGCCCTATCAACTGGGAGTCTTTCTTCTGATCGCCTGTTAGGTTTTCCAGGAACGCGGCAGTACCTGATTTCGCAATGGTGCCTAAATGGCTGATAACCTCATCGCGGCTCATGCCTATGCCCGTGTCCGCCAATGTGATTGTGTTTGCTTCTGCATCAAAGTCGATTGTGACGTTAGGCTGAGTGTCCCCTGCAAGCAAACTTGGGTTTGAGAGGGCCTCAAACCTAAGCTTATCGACAGCGTCGGATGCATTAGAGATGAGTTCTCTGAGAAATATCTCTTTGTTGCTATAGAGTGAGTGGATCATCAGGTGAAGCAACTGCTTTGCTTCGGTCTCAAATCCGCGAGTTTCGGCCTGCGGTTGATCGGCTGTCTTAGACATGGGGTTACCTCGGTCTGTCTTATTAAAAGCGTAATAGCGTGAGTTCAATTCTATTGGCCAAAAAAAAGCCCGAACTCGTTAGGTTCGGGCTTTTTATGGGGTCATCGCTCAGTTTTTCAAGCGTTGACCAGCAATCGCTCGCTACTGGATTGGCGGATAGGGACGATAGAAATCAATCGCGTCTGCTTTTCGCTGAGCAATAATAGCGTAATACCCACGACGACTCTCAATTAGTTTGAGGAAGTCTTGTGCAGACTTTGTCGAACGCTCATCACCAGCTTCAGAGGCAGCGGAGGCCGCATCTTTTGCTTCGTCAAACAATTGAAGCTCTAAGAGTGCGCGAGCAAGGAACAAATACGTATCCGAATCGTCTTTTAGGCCTTCCTTGTCGATCGCCGCTCTAAACGCTTCTGCAGCTTCTTCGTAGTTATTCATCACGTAGTGAAGGTAACCAAGCGTATCGTAGGCGTTGCCTGTTTCATCGAGCTCTGCTGCAGCTGAAGCCGGAGTAACGGCGTCCTCGAGTTCATTAGCGATTAGAAGCATTTGAGTGAATGTGATCATGTTGTCAACATTCTCTTCAATAACCTCGGCTTCTAACCCTTCGCTGATAATCTTTGCGCCGCTAAACGGCACTTCGATTCCTGCGAGAGATTGCCCCAGATTAAGGAAACGTGTTTCGTCGTCCATTAATCCTTTCAGATAATAAAGGTTTAACGATTGGACTCTGCGAGCGTCGTTGTCTAGGGTCGCGTAAATAGCGCTTAGGTTTTGCCAGTCGGTTTTATTATCAAACTTGACGATCATCGTCTTAGTCAGATCAAGTGCGCTATCGAAATCTTCGAGGGTGAAGTACAAGCCGTTAAGGTAGGCATAATCGTCTCTTTCGACAGGCTCACGATCAGAGAACTTTATGTCCATATAGCTCAGCCAAAAATCACGAGCAGGCTCATATTGTTCTAGCTGATAGTGCGCATAAGACAATCCCCTGAAAACAACACTGTCTTCGAAGTCAGATAGATCTCTCCACTCTTGATAGTAGCGAATCGAATTCTGCCAGTTTTCTTCTGCAGCAAAGAGCTGGCCCAATGAACGTAAAGTTCTCAGGCGAGTATCTGTGCGCAGTGTTTCGATCGTCAAAAGCTCTTCAAAAATTTTCACCGCTTCGACATAGTTTTCAGTCGTCAGGTAATAATTAGTGAAAAAATTAAGCACTGTAGACTTTTCGAAGTCGTTCATTCTCTCGTAGCGACGCTCATAGAGCTCGTCGAGAGCGACTTTGGCACCTGCTAAATCAGGCTCATCTTCCTCATCTTCAGGAGACATCATCTCCTGGATTTCACTGATAGCCCGCAAAACCTGAGGTCCAAGCGTTCCTGAGGTTCGAGCCTCAGGCGGCTTGCGTTGGCCGTCCTCGTCCTCTGCGGCAAACAGAGAAAAACTGAGAGGAGCGATGACGAGAAGAGCGACTAACGCACGTTTAAAATTGATAAGATTTAACATGGCTTAATCCTCTAGCTCGTAGCGGAACAGATACTGAACACCTGCAACCTCTACGCCTTTACCGTCGACTACTCTTGGCTGAAACTTAAAACGTGCCGCGGCACGCTCTGACGAGCGGTCGAATATATTCGCAGGCTCGGCGTCAACAACCGTGATCGTTTCTTCGACTACATTGCCAAGTCCGTCTACCGTAAAGCTCACGAGGCACCAGCCTTGAATTCCGCGCTGTGCGGCCCTGGTTGGGTATTGTGGAGCAATAGCAACGAGTGGAAGGTAATCACCATCAGTTGCCGAGATAGACGCATTACTGAGTTCAAGACCGGTGTCCATCTGAACCTGAGAGCGGTCGATGTTTAGATCGGGACCATCAGAGATGGTTACCTGACGCTCAACCTCTTCAACCACCTCGGTGATTTCCTCAATAAGTTCGGGCTTGTCGATCTCTTCGATCACCTCGAGTTCTATATCAGGCATTGTTGAGTCGACGATCTTGACGACGTTCAATGGCTCGTCTAATCCTTCACCCGTTGCAATGAGCGCTTGCATAAAAAAGAAGAGGCCAAACGTGATCAAAACAGCCATCGCCATGGATGCTGCCCATCTTACAATAACCATAGTCTAAGCCTCCGCCGAGATTGATACGTCGTTGATGTTCGCTTCGCGAGCGGCTTTCAGAATAAGCATAATCTGCTCATTGCTTGCGCTCTCGTCGCCCTGAATGATCACTGCCGAATTAGGCGCGTCTGCAAGCCTTAATTCGAAGCGAGCACGTATGAATCGAGGGTCTATTTGATCTCCATCGATCCAAATATCGCCTTGTGGACCTACGGCGATCAAGATCATATCACCTGATGTATCTTCAACCGTCGAGGCCTCTGGCTTGCTCACATCTATTCCCGCCTCGGTAACGAAAACCGAGGTTACGATGAAGAAGATGAGCAAGATGAAGACAACGTCTAGCATTGGGGTAAGATCAATCTCGCCCGCTTCTTCGTCATCCTTTCGCTTGCTTAAGCCTTGTTTCATTATTCTTTAGCCCTGTGTAACTCTACAAAGAGTATTGAGTGCATGTTGTAAGAGAGCCACCCTACTTTCCAGTGCCTGCAGTAGCTGACATTGGTCCCTAGAAGGGAGGCTCTTAACTAAGTCGCCGAAGTCTTTTGACCTCTAGTTACTTAGTGGTAAGTGGTCTTCTAAGAGTTCGATGTCGCGGTCGACTTTTGCTTTGAGATAGTTCGCAGCAAAAATACCCGAGATCGCGCCTACCATTCCAGCCATAGTTGGAATCGTTGCCTTAGAGACACCACCAGCCATCGATTTAGCATCGCCGCCACCCGTTACGGCCATGACGAAAAACACTTCGATCATGCCGGTAACCGTTCCGATAAGACCTAGTAAAGGACAAATCGTGACGAGCACTTCGATAATAGGCAATGTGTTGCGCACGTCGAGTGAGATCTTAGAAATCATCATCGTGCGAATCTGGTGCGCGCTCCAAGACTTGGTGTCGCTGCGCGCATTCCACGCAGCTAACGTCGCTTTGACGTTAGCCTTGTGAGTAGTGTTGAGATACCAGACGCGTTCGAACACGAGTGACCACTTCACCAGGAGCAACCAGGCTATTATCCATAGCACCGGTCCGCCACGCAGCATGAAGCCATTCACTGAGTCGATCATGTCTAGAAATGCGAAATACATACTATTTCCCCTTCTGGCGTCGGATTAGCGAGCGGCTGCTTGCTGCTCTGCTTTCTGAGCGATCATACCAGTCGCTTGCTCTTCCAGAATGTGGATGATGTTATCCGCACGGCTCTTTACTACTGTGTGCATAAAGATTGTTGGGATCGCTACAACGATACCGAGCACCGTAGTCATTAGGGCTTGCGAGATACCGCCGGCCATAATAGTTGGGTCGCCTGCACCGTACACAGTGATCTGCTGGAACACCTGAATCATACCGGTTACCGTTCCGAGGAGACCGCCAAGTGGCGCGATCGTTGCAATCATTTTGATCAGCGTGAGCAGGCTTTCAAGCGCAGGGGTTTCCTGCAGAATGGCCTCGCCAAGCTTCAGCTCTAGCGTTTCTGTGTCGGCGTTAGGATTATTATCGGCAACCATGAGTACTCGGCCCAGTGGGTTGTTCTTCACTGGTGTGTTGCTCTTGAGCTGGCTGCGTACTTTGGCAGAGGTCAATTCGAGCATCAACAGGCGATAGAAGCCAAGAATAATACCGATGATACCTACACCAATAATAATGAAGCCGATAGTGCCCGAATTGTTGCGAACCTGCTCTTCTACTGATGGGAAGTTAACGAGGTTAGCCATTACCTGACCGCCGACTCCACCTGTAGGGTCGATGCCTACCTTAGTGAAACCTGAAGTCGCGCCTTCTAGATCGCTAGCCATGCTCAATGTGCCTGCATCTGGCTGCTTTGGAAGCACTTGGAGGTGGCCAATATTGCCCGCATAGCTGAGGTATTCGCCCTCGGAGATCGAGTTAAAAGAGCCGATACGCGTAATCGAGCGAGTGGCTGTCTCACCTGTTGGTAGTGCAACTTCACCTTGATACGTGACGACGCGTGCCGATTCGGTCATTTCTTGCTGCATGAAATACCAGAAACGCTCGATTTCACCAATGTCTAGCTGCTCAATAGTGCTGCCTGCTTTTTCAATAAAGCCTTCGATATACTCACTGCGGCCTGGGTACTGCGCGCTGATCAGTGAATTTTCGAAGTTGCTTAAGAAGTCACCCGCCACCCCTTGTAAGGTGCCGAAGAGCTCGTTCAAATCGCCGCGACGGTCGCGAAGTACTTCGCGCTTGTCGCTGATAGTGATTTCATTTGCTTCGAACTGGTCGCTTAGCTGACCCTGTGTACGCTCTTGCTCTGTAATACGCTCTTTAGTCGTTTCCAGAATTTGAGCCTGACGCGCTGCGTTCTGCTCGAATTCCTGTAACCGCGCACGATATTCGGCTGATTCAGAAACCTTGTCGCCTTCGACAAGATTCAAAAGACCTGAAAGCGACGTAGCCTCTTGTGCTGCAACGGTGCTTGATGCTGCCAGGAGGAAGGCAGAGAGAGAAAAATTAATTAGTTTTGATGTTATTTTCACTGTGCAGCCTCCGGAGCTAGAACGGGCAATTCGATAATTCGTGGAGCGTCGAGCTGAGATGCGACGCGGATCGCTGATTGGATGGCGGTGCGGTAGTCGCCAGCTGGCAACTCAACCCACTCGCGCGCATTATTGTCCCAAGCGCCTGTCACTTGACGATCTGTAGTCTGATACATCAATGCAACGCGACCAATACGAGCGATGTTGACATCGCGCTCGGCACCATTAATGACGATGGTGTCAGAGTAAGTTTCAGTCGTGCGGCCATAGCTGTTCTCGGTTTGATACATAACGAGAACCTGGCGGAATTTTTCTGCGATAGACACATCAGGATTATCTATAGCTGCGCGAGCAAAAGAGATTCGGTTAGCCCGCTCGTCTACATGGAACGGGTAATCTAAGGCGATGAACTGCTCTATGCTCGATAGCATCTTGTTCATCAGGAGAGGGATCTCACGAGTCACGATTTCTACGTTCGCAATCGACTGATCGAGTGATGCGATATTCTTTTCTTGAATCGAGATCGACTTACGGAAGCCGGCGTTCAATACCAGCAGAGCTTCAAGGTTATCATTTTCACGCTTGAACTCTTCATATGATGAGCTGGCCGCGTTAGCAAGTCTGCTGATTTCTACTTGAGTGGCTGCTGAAGCAGTGTTCTTGCTCCCAATCACGTCCATTGCTTTGTCGAGAATGCTGCTATCGATAAGAAGTGTTTCGACTGGTGCGCTGATCTCAGTCGCGATCTCTTGCGCTTGAGTGATATTCACTACGCAGGTCGCTAATACTGCAATCGCAGTAACACCCAGGTTAGTAATTCGACGGTTTTTCATGTGCCATCCTATTTATTGTTAACTCGATTTCTTGTGAATCGCCAAGCCGTAGGGCTTAGCTGGTAGATAAAGTTGCTCACCCTACGGTGCGAGCAGCTCGACGACCCCTCTATAATTAAACTCATATTTCTCCTGTCAAGAAGATCTACGTACCGATCGCCTGCAGAAAAACATCAGATCCAACCAAACGCCAAAACTCGTCGTTGTCTCTTCGTCAACTTCGGAATTTCGCGGTTGGCTTTGCAAGCCCTCTTCTTTTATCTAAGGTTACTTATCTACCCATTTTTTCTACAAAGTGAGTAGCAAGGTAACTTAGGTAGAAAAGTTAGGGAGAAACTTTGCGAAGTCCCCGAAATTCGGTGCTTAGCGCCGAATTTCGCGTAAAGACTAACACACTACAGAAACGTAATAGAACCTTTTGCTCGACAAAAAGTGCAAGAATAATAGGTTGATTTGATCGCCCTTTTAAGCGTGTTCTACTCGGCTAAACAGTATTTGAGCACACATAAAAAAAAAGGGGCTAACGCCCCTTTTTTAAATACTGCCTGTCAAGATAATGACTACCAGCCTGTTAACTCTTTGAGTCCATTGCCGATTTCAGCAAGACTGCGAACAGTCTTAACGCCGGCGTCCTGAAGCGCTGCGAATTTATCGTCCGCCGTACCCTTGCCACCTGAGATAATTGCTCCGGCATGGCCCATGCGCTTGCCTGGGGGCGCGGTGACGCCAGCAATGTAAGCCACAACAGGCTTGGTCACATTCGCTTTTATGTAAGCGGCTGCTTCTTCTTCTGCAGTGCCGCCAATCTCGCCGATCATAACGATCGCCTCGGTCTTTGGATCGGCTTGGAACATGGCCAAGATATCGATAAAGTTTGATCCCGGTATAGGATCACCACCGATACCGACGCACGATGATTGCCCGAAACCGAAGTCAGTAGTTTGCTTAACTGCTTCGTAAGTCAAAGTGCCCGAACGTGAGACGATGCCCACTTTACCTGGCAGATGGATATGGCCCGGCATGATGCCAATCTTGCACTCACCAGGTGTAATTACCCCCGGGCAATTTGGACCGATGAGGCGCACGCCAAGTTGATCGCAGCGCTCTTTGGCGATTAGCATGTCGAGCGTCGGAATTCCTTCGGTGATACAAACGATGAGTTTAATACCCGACTCGGCTGCTTCAAGGATAGAGTCTTTGCAAAAGGGGGCCGGCACGTAAATAACAGTGGCATCGGCTTGTGTCGCTGCATAAGCTTCGGCCACTGTATTGAATACAGGGAGCCCCAGATGCGTCTGACCACCCTTTCCTGGTGTTACGCCACCAACCATTTTCGTGCCGTACTCGATAGCCTGTTCCGAATGGAAAGTGCCCTGAGCGCCAGTGAAGCCTTGGCAAATAACCTTAGTGTTCTTGTCTATTAGAATGCTCATTCTGCACCTCCAGCTGCTGCTACTACTTTTTCGGCAGCGTCGGTCAGACTCGTGGCCGCAATTATGTTAAGGCCGCTGTCGCTTAAGACCTTACGACCTAGTTCGGCGTTGTTGCCTTCGAGCCTGACAACCACGGGAACTGCAACGCCAACCTCATGAACAGCACCGATGATACCTTCGGCAATAAGATCACAGCGAACGATGCCGCCGAAAATATTAACGAGAACAGCCTTTACCTTCGTATCCGATAGAATAATCTTAAACGCTTCGGTCACGCGTTCTTTCGTCGCGCCTCCCCCTACGTCGAGGAAATTAGCTGGGCTGCCGCCGTGAAGCTGGACGATATCCATTGTACCCATAGCGAGTCCCGCACCATTGACCATGCAGCCTATGTTGCCATCGAGCGCCACATAATTGAGCTCCCACTCGGCTGCATGTGCTTCGCGTGCGTCTTCCTGAGAAGGATCATGCATTTCTCGCAGTTTCGGCTGGCGATACATCGCATTGCTGTCGATGTTGATCTTGCCATCGAGGCAATGCAGATTGCCTTCGGCAGTAATTACCAGCGGATTGATTTCGAGTAGCGCGAGATCGAAGTCCTCGAACAGTTTTGCAAGGCCTAGGAACAAACTGGTGAACTGTTTTACCTGACCGCTATTAAGACCAAGTCTGAATGCCAAGTCTCGGCCCTGAAACGGTTGTGCTCCGGTCATCGGATCGATTATTGCCTTGAGGATCTTTTCGGGCGTTTCTTCAGCTACCTTCTCGATCTCTACACCGCCCTCTGTCGATGCCATGAAAACAACGCGTCGAGTAGCGCGGTCGACAACGGCGCCAAGATAGAGCTCTTGAGCGATGTCAGTGCAAGACTCTACGAGAATCTTACTAACGGGCTGACCATTGGCATCTGTCTGATAAGTTATTAGGTTTTTGCCAAGCCATTCTTCGGCGAAAGCTTGCGCTTCGGCTGGTGAGTCGACTAAGCGCACACCACCGGCTTTGCCGCGACCGCCAGCATGTACCTGCGCCTTTACTACCCATTTATCACCGCCAATTTTCTCAGCAGCAGCCTTAGCATCGGGCCCATTATCGACAGCGATGCCGGTTGATACTGGAAGGCCGTATTCAGCAAAAAGCTGTTTTGCCTGATATTCGTGAAGATTCATCTAAACTCCATTTTTTTAAGTAAACTAAATTCCTAGACTAGCGGCGCTTTCGGTTGCCAATGTGAATGGCGTGACCGTTCGCTGCGAGTGCTGCCTCGTGCACCGCCTCTGAAAGCGCTGGATGCGAGAATATGGTTAAACCGATGTCCTCGGCACTCGCACTAAACTCCATAGCGATAACAATTTGCTGCAGCAGATCTGCCGCACTGGCGCCAATGATGTGACAACCCAAAATTCTATCGGTGTTTTTGTCTGCAATGAGCTTAACCATTCCGTCCGCATCGTTTGCTGCAAGCGCTCGTCCGCTTGCGGCAAAGGGGAATACACCGACATTAAACTCGACGCCGTCGGCCTTGAGCTCTTCTTCGTTTTTGCCGACCCAAGCAATCTCTGGGTGGGTATAGATCACCGAAGGCACCAATGCGTAATTGACTTGTGTCTGTTTGCCGGCGAGACGCTCGACGACCATCACACCTTCTTCGCTTCCTTTATGCGCTAGCATAGGGCCACGCACAGCATCACCGACGGCGAAAATTGTTGGGATCGAGGTAGCACATTGTTCATTCACTTTGACAAAGCCGCGTTCGTCCACCTCGAGGCCAATCGATTCCTCGACAATGTTTTGGGTATAAGGACGGCGGCCTACGGCAACAATGAGCTTATCGAAGGTTTGTGTCTTGTCACCTTCACCGTCAGTGTATTCAACAGTGACGGTTTTTTTGGCGCCCTTGCCCGCAATTTTACTGCCGGTCACCCGAGCGCCGAGCTTGATATCTAAGCCCTGTTTGACGAAGAGCTTTTGCGCTTCTTTGGCAATTTGTTTATCGGCGGCAGGCAGGAAGCCATTCATCGCCTCGAGCACTGTTACCTCGGAACCCAAGCGCGCCCAAACGCTGCCTAGCTCCAAGCCAATAACGCCGGCACCGATAACCCCGAGGCGTTTGGGAACAGCGTTGAATTCTAATGCGCCGGTAGAATCGACAATGGTGTCCTGATCAACAGGCGTTGGCGGGATTTCAATGGGGACCGAACCCGCCGCGATAATAATGTGTTTCGCTTCGAGCACTTCAACCTCACCTTCATGGTTGGTCACCGTTACGCTATTGGGGCCTGTCACTTTCGCTACGCCGCCAATACCCGTGACCTTATTTCCCGCGAAGAGGCCGCTAACGCCGCCGGTAAGCTGTGCAACGACTTTGTCTTTTCTGGCGATCATCGCGGGCACATCTACGCCCACTTTACCAACCGTAATGCCGTGAACATCGAAATGGTCTCGTGCTTCCATAAATTTATGAGACGAGTCTAGGAGCGCTTTTGAAGGTATGCAGCCTACGTTGAGGCAGGTGCCGCCAAACACAGTCTTGCCTTCTTTGTTTAACCACTTTTCAACACAAGCGGTGGAGAAGCCAAGTTGAGCGGCGCGGATTGCCGCAACGTATCCGGCGGGGCCTGAGCCGATTACTACTACGTCGTATGAGCTAGCCATGTCGTTATCCTAATTTGGGTGACTTAGATCTCGAGCAATAAACGCGTAGGATCTTCGAGCAAATCCTTCACTGTGACCAAGAACTGAACAGCTTCCTTGCCGTCGATCATCCTGTGATCGTAAGACAATGCTAAATACATCATTGGCAAGACAACAACCTGGCCATCTATTGCCATTGGTCGTTCCTGAATCTTATGCATACCAAGGATTGCAGTCTGAGGTGGGTTTAGAATAGGCGTGGATAAAAGCGAGCCGAAAACGCCGCCATTAGAAATAGTAAATGTACCCCCGGTCATATCTTCGATGGCAAGTTTGCCATCACGGGCTTTTTCGCCGAAGTCTCGAATACCCTTTTCAATGTGAGCAAGGCTCATATTGTCAGAGTTCCTCAAAACAGGAACAACCAGACCACGAGGCGAAGAGACGGCAACCCCTATATCCTGGTAGCCATGATAGACAATATCCGCGCCATCCAAAGAGGCATTGACCGCAGGATACCGCTTAAGCGCTTCTGTACAGGCGCGCACGAAGAACGACATAAAGCCAAGACGGACGCCGTCGTGCGCTTTCTCGAACTCTTGCTTATAGCGATTACGAATTTCCATGACCGGCGCCATATTGACCTCATTAAAGGTTGTTAGCATGGCTGTAGACTGACTCGCATGAAGCAGGCGTTCTGCAACTTTCGCACGGAGGCGACTCATCGGTACGCGCTCTTCGAGGCGTCCATTAGATACCGCCATCGGAGCCGTTGCAGGCGCGCTAAGGGCTGAGGCCACATCTTCTTTAGTGATACGCCCTGCCTTACCAGTCCCAGCGATCGCCGCGGTATCAACATTGTTTTCGGCGATCATCTTTTTCGCCGCAGGACTTGCCGGAGCAGATGTCACCGCGGCCGAAGTCTCAGGTGCAGCGACGGACTCCGCGGCTGGTGCCGCAGCAGGTGCGGTGGCGGTGGCTTCACCTGCTGCCACGGTACCAATCGCTTGATTGCTTACAATTGTGTCGCCGGTCTCTTTTAATATTTCCTGCAAAACGCCGTCGGTGGGCGAAACCACCTCGATGACGACTTTATCGGTTTCGATATCAACCAGAAGTTCGTCACGCGTAACGCTATCGCCAACCTGCTTATACCAGGTTGCAATAGTGCCATCGGGAACCGACTCAGGGAGTGTTGGCGCCTTAATCTCAATAGTCATGTCTAGTCCTTTTGAAGAACGGCCGCTAAGCGGCTCGATAATCTATATTCTAATTCTTATCTTACACGTTGTGATAAATCGGGTTACCTCTCAAGCCTGTCATTTCATCGCGTCGTCGAGGAATTTCTCTAACTGCGCAAGGTGCAATGCTGGGTAACCAGCCGCGGCCGCCGCAGAGGCCTCGCGCCCCGCATAACCTAATACAATTTTAGGGAAATGCTTTTTAATTGGCCGCTGGAAATGATGCTGGCTCGAATACCACGCCCCTTGGTTTTTGGGCTCTTCCTGGCTCCACGCGATTTTTTTAACGTTTGGATAGCGCAGCAGACAAGCCTCGTATTCTTTCGCAGGGAAAGGATAGAGCTGTTCTAACCGGATGATCGCGATGTCGGTGATTTCACGCTTTCGTCGCTCAGCCAACAGGTCGTAATACACCTTTCCAGAGCACACGACGATCTTACGCACATTCTCAGGGATGATAGTGTCATCTATCTCGTCGAGTACCACTTGGAAGCTGCCTTCGGCCATTTCCTCGAGGGTTGACACCGTTTCCTTGTGCCTAAGAAGACTCTTAGGCGACATAACAACCAGAGGCTTGCGCATTGGACAGAGCACTTGCTTACGAAGCATGTGGAAAACTTGTGCCGACGTAGTGGGCAAACAGACTTGAATATTATGCTCTGCACAAAGTTGCAGGAAGCGCTCTAGTCGAGCCGAAGAATGCTCAGGCCCCTGGCCTTCATAGCCATGGGGAAGCAGCATCGTCAGGCCACAGAGGCGTTGCCATTTGTGCTCACCACTCGTAATAAATTGATCGATAACAACCTGTGCTGAGTTCGCGAAATCGCCAAACTGAGCCTCCCAGACTACTAGCGCGTTGGGGGTAGTAGTTGCAAAGCCATATTCGAACGCTAAGACAGCGACCTCTGAAAGCAGCGAATCGTAAATTCGGAAAAGGCTTTGGTCAGCGGAAATGTTTTGCAGCGGGACATGCGCGTCACCCGTTTTTTGGTCGTGAAGCACTGCATGTCGATGTGAGAACGTTCCACGGCCGACATCCTGTCCCGTGATACGAACCATATTGCCGCTGGTCAAAATACTTGCGTAAGCCAGGCTCTCAGCCATGCCCCAATCAACGGGAAGCGTACCCTCCGCCATCTTCTTGCGATCGGCCATCACTTTGCCAACCTGACGCTGAAGATTAAATGCCTCAGGTACTGCGGATAGCTTTTTAGCGAGCCCCTTAAGGTTCTTAAGCGGAATCGACGTGTTGTAGAACGAACTCCACTTGTGACCTATGTATGGACTCCAGTCGACAAAGAGTTCGATCGACGGCTCTTTGACCAAACTCTTAACCACGTGTTCGCCATTGTCGAGCGCGTCACGGTAAGTCGTATTTAGTGCGTCGGAGTCTTCCTTAGAAATCACCCCTTCGTTCGCTAATCGCTCGGCGTAGAGGACTCGCGTCGATTTATGGCTCTTTATCACCGCGTACATAGTCGGCTGGGTAGACGAGGGTTCATCCGTTTCGTTGTGGCCGCGCCTGCGGTAGCAAATAAGATCGATGACAACGTCTTTTTTAAATTTGTTACGGAAATCTAAAGCAAGTTGTGTCACGAAAAGCACTGCTTCGGGGTCGTCTGCATTGACGTGAAATATAGGCGCCTGCACCATGCGAGCTACGTCTGTGCAATATTCGGTGGAGCGGGCGTCATCCTGACGGCTTGTCGTGAAGCCGACCTGATTATTAACGATAATATGTACAGTGCCGCCCGTTCTATAAGCGCGGGTCTGCGACATCTGGAATGTTTCCATGACGACACCCTGTCCTGCAAATGCTGCGTCACCATGGATAATAATAGGGAGGACTTTAGAGCCGTCAGTATCGCCACGCCTAACCTGGCGTGCGCGCACAGAGCCTTCGACTACAGGCGCTACAATCTCTAGATGCGAGGGATTGAAGGCCATTGCCATATGGACTTCGCCACCAGCGGTCATTATGTTAGAGGAAAAACCTTGATGGTATTTCACATCTCCTGAGCTCTTGTAAACCGCCCTACCTTCGAACTCATCAAAAAGGTCAGCAGGATTTTTGCCAAGAAGGTTTACTAACACATTGAGCCGGCCGCGGTGAGCCATACCGAGCACGATTTCCTTAGTCCCTGCGCTACCCGCTCGCTGCACGAGTTCGTCGAGAGAAGGTATTAAGCTTTCACCTCCCTCGAGGCCAAAACGCTTCGTGCCGGGGTATTTCGAATCGAGATGTTTTTCCAAACCCTCTGCGGCGGTCAGTCGCTCGAGAAGGTGAGTTTTGATGTCAGCGCCGAAGTTGGATATCCCATCGTTGCTTTCTATGCGCTGTTCTATCCACTGCTTCTCTTCGAGATTCACGATGTGCATAAACTCGTAGCCAACCGCGCTACAGTAGATGCGTTCGAGGTTTTCGATTATCTCGCCCAGTGGCGCTTTGTCTTTGCTTATAAAAAGTGATCCTGTCTGGAAAACCGTCGAAGAGTCGAGCGGCCCAAGACCGTGGAATTCGAGTTCTAGATCAGTTACGCGTTCGCGATGCATGAGGCCAAGCGGATCGAGCGCCGCTTTTTGATGGCCTCGCACTCGGTATGAGCTAATAAGCTGCATGACCTGAACTTGTTTGCTCTCGTGCTCCGAGTTGACAATCGCATCGTTACTGAGAAGTGGCGTGTAGCGGCTGCGCTTGCCTAGCGTTTTGAAGTCTTGCTGAATGCGCGCATGCGAGACATCCCCTTTACCATTCGCAGATCCTGCAGGCAATTCTGCAAAGAAAACAGACCATTGATCTGGCACGCTAGCGGGGTCTTCCAAATAAGACTCATAAAGCGCTTCGACATATTCAGCATTAGCGCCAGATAAATGACCGCTATCCCATAACTGCTGCATTGGGCTCGCCGACTTATCCTCAAATCCTTCCATTGGTTGTCATCCTTTTCGACAATCAGCGAGCTGTAAACCTCTCGCCAGCAGGGACTAGCTTAAGCGCTCTGTTCGATTAGCATCGAGCGTATATGACCAATAGCGCGCGTGGGGTTTAGGCCTTTAGGACACACTGCAACACAGTTCATGATGCCGCGACATCTAAACACACTGAAGGGGTCTTCGAGCCCGGCTAGTCGCTCCGATGCTGCCGTGTCTCTGCTGTCTGCTAGAAAGCGGTAAGCCTGGAGCAGGCCAGCAGGTCCGATAAACTTGTCAGGATTCCACCAAAAAGAGGGGCAGCTAGTTGTACAACAGGCGCAAAGAATACACTCATAGAGGCCGTCTAGTTTGGCACGATCTTCTTGGCTTTGCAGGCGCTCGATGTTTGGCGCCGGCTCGTCATTCATTAGATAGGGCTTCACTTTCTCGAACTGCTTGTAGAAGATAGACATATCTACTACTAAGTCACGGATAACCGGCAAGCCTGGCAGCGGCCTGAGTATTAACTTCTTGCCCGGTTTGACGACAGTCGACAATGGGGTAATACACGCAAGTCCGTTGGTGCCGTTTATGTTCATGCCATCGGATCCACAAACGCCCTCACGGCATGATCGGCGATAGGCGATCGTTGTGTCTTTCTCTTTGGCTAGGTTGAGCACGTCAAGAACCATGAGGTCGCGGTCTGTAGGCACGTCGACCTCTATATCAACCATAACTGGCTTTAGGTCTGTTTCTGGGTTGTAACGATAAATGCTAACTAACACGATTCACCTTGCTTCAAACATAGTTTGATAATTGCGTTAAACATCCTTGCCTAAACCGATGTTTAGGCAAGCTCCGAACTCTACGGTTAGTAAGTTCTGATCTTTGGCTCGAAGGTATCAACAGTCTTCGGCTTGAAGTTCACAGCACGCTTGCCTACTCGCTTGTCTTCCGGGAAATACATTGAGTGACATAGCCAGTTTTCGTCATCGCGCTCACGGAAATCGTCTCGTGCGTGTGCGCCACGGCTTTCATCGCGTGCTTCGGCTGAGATCGCTGTCGCCTCGGCAACCTCGAATAGATTTTCTAATTCAAGCGCTTCGATGCGAGCTGTATTAAACGCGTTGCTCTTGTCTATTAAGTGAACATTTTTGATGCGCTCACGGAGCACCTCGAGCTTCCTGATGCCATCTTGCATGAACTCGCCTTTACGGAATACGCCGAAATAGTTCTGCATAATTCCTTGTAACTCGGCGCGAAGCTCAGCCACGCTCTCACCCGAAGTCGTTTCGTTGAGGCGGTTTAAACGGGACATCGCCGCTTCAATATCTGACTCACTGGCGACGCGTTGCTCTATTCCTGAAGCGAGTTCCTGCTCGATGTGCTTACCCGCCGCGCGACCAAAAACAACAAGGTCTAGCAAGCTGTTGCCGCCTAAACGATTCGCGCCGTGCACAGAAACGCACGCTGCCTCGCCAACCGCAAATAACCCTGGAATGATTGCATCGACGCCATTTCCGTCTTGCATTATCGCTTGGCCATTAACGTTGGTTGGGATACCACCCATCATATAGTGACAAGTCGGCACAACCGGAATTGGCTCCTTCACAGGGTCCGCATGTGCGAAGGTCCGCGACAGTTCAAGAATTCCAGGCAGCTTTTCGTTAAGCACGTCCTCGCCAAGATGGTCGAGTTTGAGCATGACATGGTCGCCTTTCGGGCCACACCCACGTCCTTCTAATATTTCAAGCACCATCGACCGAGCGACGACATCGCGTCCTGCCAAATCTTTAGCGTTTGGTGCATAACGCTCCATGAAGCGCTCGCCATCTTTGTTGATTAGGTAGCCGCCTTCTCCGCGGCATCCTTCAGTTACAAGAGTTCCCGCGCCGTAAATACCGGTTGGATGGAACTGCCACATTTCCATGTCTTGAACGGGGAAGCCGGCGCGGAGTGCCATGCCAACGCCGTCGCCGGTATTGATAAGGGCATTAGTGGTGGATGCGTAAATTCGCCCTGCGCCACCCGTTGCAAATACAGTTGCTTTCGACTGAATTAACACCGTCTCGCCGGTCTCGATACAAATAGCAATCACGCCGACGACCGCGCCATCTTGATTCTTAACGATGTCAGTTGCATACCATTCGTTCAGAAACACCGTATTGTTTTTAATGTTTCCTTGGTAGAGCGTATGCAATAGCGCATGGCCGGTTCTATCTGCCGCCGCACAGGTGCGTGCAGCTTGGCCACCATTGCCGTAGTCTTTGGATTGGCCACCAAACGGGCGCTGATAAATACGCCCATTTTCGGTGCGAGAGAAAGGCAGCCCCATATGCTCGAGTTCGAAAACTGTCTGCGGGCCTTCGCTGCACATATACTCGATCGCGTCTTGATCACCGATGTAGTCAGAGCCCTTGACTGTGTCATACATGTGCCAGCGCCAATCGTCATTAGGATCGTCACTTGCGATTGCGCAGGTAATACCACCTTGGGCCGAAACAGTGTGCGAACGAGTTGGAAAGACTTTGGAGATAACGGCTGTCTTGTAACCGGATTGAGCTAACTGCAGTGCAGCGCGCATACCTGCACCGCCGCCGCCTACGATAACTGCATCAAAAGAAATTGTTCGTAAAGCGCTCATTTAGCTTCCCCAAAAAATCTGAATACCCCAAAGGAGGTAAACTGTAATCAATATTGCGCAACCGAGCTGAAAGGCAAGGCGTACGAACGTTGCCGCTGAGCCGAGCTGCAGCGTTGTTAAGTAATCTGTGGCAACAGTCCACATTCCAATCCAGGCATGCCCGCAGAGAGCGAGTACTGACATTAAGCTAAATATGCGCACTGCATTATTTGAAAATATTCCCGACCACTGCTCAAAACTTAGCTCAGGGTTGAGTATAAAAACCCCAAATACAAAGAGAGAATAAGCGAGCAACATTACCGCGCTCACACGTTGCACAAGCCAATCAGACAGGCCTGTTCTGCTAAAATTCGTTGCACTAGTTACCATATCCAGACTCCAGCGGTAGCGATTAAGACGATTGATAAGACAAGCGTTATGCGACTTCCGATCGCAGCGCCAGCCAAAGTTTCACCAAATCCCCAGTCCATAATGAGATGTTTAGTACCGGCGACGATATGATAGAGGAGGCCAGAGACGATGCCCCAAACTACAAATTTAGCGATGGGGAGTGTCAACAATCGCTGCGCTTCAGCGAAGCCCTCTGCGGACTCAAGTGACAAACCGAGGAGATAAAGCAGGAACGCCACGCCGACAAAAATGATCACGCCTGTGATGCGGTGCGTGATCGAGAGTATCGCGGTGAGTGGGAATCGGATTGTGGTGAGATCGATATTTACTGGTCTGGTATCTTTCACGTTTAACCTTTCGAATTGATCATGATGGAGTGAGTTAGCGTATTTTCGGGCTTAGTTAGCGCCAGTTGCTACCAATTGACGGCTTTGCGTGCGTCACTCCGATCAAACTGATTGAATTAATTAACAATTTCAACTTCGCAAGCGGCGGAAATTATAGTAGCGAGCGTCCGTCAATACAATAAAACTTGGCTCTCTGCACTCAATACCGACAAGATATTGTCGTAACCTCCCGACACCTGCTTGGTTGCACGTATCAATACGACGCAGGCCGCGTAATCGTTTACTTGCGCGGCCTCTGCGTCTAAATACTACCATTGCTTAGATCGGCCACTCCCGGCTGTTCTGTAATCGCTAATTATTTGACAAAACAAGGACTAATTCCCTAGTATTGCCATCCCTGCGCTTTAGCGCAGCGACACCTAGAATACCAAAACAGTGGCCATGAACCCGATCTAAGCCCCTGTTTTTCCAAAAGAATACAATCTCATCAGGAGTACGCCATGAGCGCAAAAACCGCGAAGCTGCAGATCGACGGAATCGATAAGGTCATCGAGCTGCCGATATACGAAGGAACTACTGGGCCGGATGTACTGGATGTGCGCGGATTAGTTAGCGAAGGCGTCTTTACCTACGACCCTGGTTTTGTCTCCACGGCATCGTGTGAATCCGAAATTACGTTTATCGACGGCGGCAAGGGAGTGCTTCTTCATCGCGGCTATCCGATAGAACAGCTCGCTGACAAAGCGACTTTTCTCGAGACCTGCTTTTTATTGCTTAACGGAGAATTACCGAGCGCTGAGGAAAAGACTGCGTTTGAGAAGACTATCCGATATCACACTATGGTCGACGAGCATATTCATCAATTCTTTAAGGGCTTTCCCAAAAATGCCCACCCAATGGCAATGCTAGTAGGCGTCGTCGGCGCCCTTTCGGCGTTTTATCATGATGACTTAGACATTGACGATCCCGCTCATCGTAAACTGGCCGCTCATCGTCTTATAGCGAAAATGCCTACACTCGCTGCGATGTGCTACAAGCATAGTGTTGGGCAGCCGTTTATGTACCCGCAAAACAATATGGGCTTTGCTGAAAACTTCCTTCACATGATGTTTGGCACCCCGTGTGAGGCTCCCAATGTGAGCCCGACGCTTGCGAAAGCGATGGATACTATCTTCCTCTTGCATGCTGATCATGAACAGAACGCGTCGACGTCGACTGTGCGCCTTGCAGGTTCGAGCGGCGCGAACCCCTATGCTTGCATCGCTTCGGGCATAGCAGCGCTCTGGGGGCCTTCACATGGCGGTGCGAACGAAGCTGTCCTTGAAATGCTCTACGAGATTGGCGATGAGTCAAACATCGAAGAGTATATTGCCAAGGCAAAGGACAAGGAGGATCCCTTCAGGCTTATGGGGTTCGGCCATCGGGTCTACAAGAACTTCGACCCCCGCGCGACTGTAATGCGCAAAATATGCGACGAAGTTCTTGAGGAGCTTGGTGTAGAAGACGATCCACTTTTCCGCATCGCGCGAAAATTAGAGAAGATTGCCTTAGAAGACGACTACTTCATTAGCAAGAAGCTTTATCCAAACGTCGACTTCTACTCGGGCATTATCTTAAAAGCAATAGGTATCCCTACAAGCTTGTTCACTGTGATATTTGCCACAGGACGGACGCCGGGGTGGATTGCGCATTGGGACGAAATGCTCAGTCATCCGTACAAGATTGGTCGGCCACGACAGCTTTACAAAGGCTACACATCGCGCGACGTGTGACAGACTCGATGCCCTAAGCGTTAAAAGCGCTTGGGGCATTTTTTTAAAGTTGATTTGGTGGAGCCTAGCGGGATCGAACCGCTGACCTCAACACTGCCAGTGTTGCGCTCTCCCAGCTGAGCTAAGGCCCCGATAAATCAGTCTATCCGACGTCGGATCTGAGGAGCGGGCATTCTATGCAGATCAACTCGGCGTGTCAATCTGCATCACTCTCTTGCGTTCTGTTTTGCTTATCTGCACCTGCAAACGCTCTAATGACCGAGCTGAGTAAACTCTTTCTCTAAATTTTTGGCTTGTTTCTTAGATATTCCACCCAAGGTTTCGATCGCAATACGCAATCTGGCGCGCGAAAGATCGAGCCCAATTACTGCGATCGAATCGATAACCGAAAGTGACACCGGCTGGCCGCTAATAGCAACGAAAAGTGGCGCTAAGAAATCACGCACTTTGATATCCAATACCTCGGCGAGTTTCATGAGTGCAGACTCAACCTCGTCACGATTCCATGCCCCGAGTGCTTCAAGTCTCCACAGCGCAAACTGCAATGCTCTGCAAGCATCCACTGGCGCTAACTTGCAATGCGAAAATGATTCGGAAGTAATGCTCACAGGGCCGCTAAAAAAGTAGCTTATAAGAGGTGCAACATCGCTGAGCTTCTCAACTCGTTGTCGCAACAGCGGTATAATCGGTTCAAGGCGACCCGAATTTTGAGCCCAGGCCAACAGTCGCGCTTGAAAGTCTGCATCGCTGCCTGACTCTCGTAAATATTTCCCGTTAAGCCAATCGAGCTTTTCTGTATCGAATACCGGACCGCCTAAACTCACTCTGCTGATGTCGAATGCCGCTTCCATTGCTGCAAGAGTAAACACCTCGTCACCGTTGGGCATAGTCCAACCCATCATGCCCAAGTAATTGAGTAACGCCTCCGGCAGGTAACCCATGTCGCGATAGTAATTAATCGATGTAGGATTTTTCCGTTTGCTCAACTTACTCTTATCTGGGTTGCGCAGTAGCGGCATATGACAAAAGGCAGGTGGCGTCCAGTTGAAATATTGATACAGCAACACGTGCTTAGGCACAGAGTTAATCCACTCTTCGCCGCGCACTACATGGCTGATTTCCATCAAGTGATCATCCACAACATTGGCGAAATGATAAGTAGGCAGACCATCGGATTTCATGAGCACTTGCATATCAATCTGCGACCAAGCGATCGACACTTCGCCACGTAACATGTCGTTGAACTCACAGTTGCCTGACTCTGGTACACGCATCCGAATGACGTAGTCTTGCTTAGCGGCAAACTTGGCTTCTACATCAGCTTTCGAGAGATGTGCGCAGTGCCCATCGTACCCAGGCTGCTGTTTCGCAGCCATTTGCTCTTTTCTCACTTCATCCAACCGTTCTGCAGTACAAAAACAGTGAAATGCGTGACCCGAGTCTAAAAGGGTTGTTATGTGCTCGAGGTATATGTCGCTGCGCTCGCTTTGACGATAGGGGCCGAAATCGCCACCTATCCCAGGGCCCTCATCCCACTCTAACCCGAGCCATTGGAGCGAAGCCAAAATATCATGCTCGGACTGAGCAGTAGACCTTACCTGATCAGTATCTTCGATCCTCAAAATAAACTTGCCGCCGTGTTGACGCGCGAAACACCTATTAAATAACGCTATATAGGCGGTGCCTACGTGGGGATCGCCAGTAGGTGAAGGCGCTATGCGAGTGCGTACTTGAGTCATTCGTTGTCTCTATCAGCGAAAATGAAGAAGGCGTCAAAAACGCGATTATACTCGAAGCCGTGCAGAGACTCACGCAAAGGGTTTGCCCACCTTGACATGAAAGTCGTCTCTGATTTAATACACCGCCGACATCCGCTACAACGTAGCCTGTGAGAATCCATTGAGCATTTTAGCAATCGACAGACAGCGAAATGAGCTATCCCCCTTAGACGCTCACCGGTTCTGTGTGGCGCCAATGATGGACTGGACCGATCGCCATGACCGCCGATTCCTTCGAGAACTGAGCAAGAACGCCCTGCTCTATACAGAGATGGTTACTAGTGCGGCTTTAGAATATGGCGATCGCCGTAACCTATTAGCGCACAGCCCAGAAGAATACCCGGTCGCCCTTCAGCTAGGCGGCTCTGATCCAAAGCAGTTACAACTCGCCGCAAAATTAGGCGAAGAAGCTGGTTTCTGCGAGATCAATCTCAATGTTGGATGCCCGAGCGAGCGCGTACAATCCGGCTCATTCGGCGCCTGTTTAATGGCAGAACCTGAACTCGTTGCCCAGTGTATAGACGCGATGCGTCAGTGTGTTGATGTGCCGGTAACCGTCAAATGCCGAATAGGCATCGACGATCAAGATAGCGAGGCTGCATTGCAAAACTTTGTCGGCGTTGTTGCCGACGCAGGCTGTGAATTGTTTGTTGTGCATGCACGCAAGGCAATATTGTCTGGGCTCAGCCCAAAACAAAATCGAGAAATACCCCCGTTAGATTACGACCGAGTCTATCGTCTGAAAAAGACTTTCGATAGGCTGACTATAATTATCAATGGCGGAATTACAGACTTATCGACGGCAACACAGCAGCTAAATCATGTTGATGGGGTTATGCTGGGCCGGGAGGCTTATCAAAATCCGTTCATTTTGGCTCAGGTAGATGAATTGTTTTTTAGTGCTAACCCGAACACGCTTACACGCAGTCAGGCACTGATAAACTACCTGCCTTATGTGGAGCAGCAACTGGCGATGGGGACTCCGCTTCAGCACATTACGCGACATTTACTGGGGCTCTTTAAAGGCGTTTACGGCGGCAAATCCTTTCGCAGGCACCTGAGCCAGAATGCGTATAAGCCGACTTCGGGCGTAGACGTGTTAGAGCAAGCGATGGACATTGTCGCCAAACATGAGCAAGACAACGAAACTGAAGACTTGGGAATCAAAGAATTATGCTAGCAAAGTTAAAGGCGATGTTTCAGGGTTCCCTCGGCGAATCTACTGACTCTGGACAACTAGATGCGCTATCCGAAAACTTAATCACAGCGACGTTAATGGTGGAGGTGATGAACAGCGATCATCGGCTCGACGCTAGAGAAGAGCAGGAGTTTATTGCGGTTCTTGTTAAAACACTCGGACTCGACGAGGAATCTGCCGATGAATTGCGCGATTTGGCGCACGAAAAAGCCGAGGAGTCGACATCGCTCTATGAGTTTACGGCACAAGTAAATACTCAGTTTTCTGTCGATGCTAAACTATCGCTCATAAAAAATATGTGGCGAATCGCATTTGCTGATGGTGAAGTAGACCAGTATGAAGATGGTGTAATTCGACGAGTGAGCGAATTAATCTATGTCTCTCACAGTGATTTTATACGTATGAAAATCGCCGCAAGAGACGGTGTCTAGGCCTTAAAATTCGCCAAATGGGTCATCAAGCATGCCGTCGTTATTAAGGTATTCTCTGCGCTGCAAATAAGCTTCTCTAATAAAAAGATAACGATCTCCGATAATTAATTCATCAAGCGCTAGAACACCTGACCTAGAATCAGTTTCGTCTAATAAAAATAAGCCGAGACGCAGCGAAGGATCTGCGACACGTTGAAGCGGATTAAATACCGTGTCGATAATTAATCCAAACGAGTCGCGCACCGTGCTCGCGCCAAATACCGGTAGCATTACATAGGGGCCGGCACTAACGCCCCAAGTAGCGAGGGTTTGGCCAAAGTCTTCCTCGTTTTTACGCAGACCAAGGCTGCTGGCAACATCGAGAAAACCACCTAAACCAACAGTGCTATTGAGAAGCAACCGGCTGCCATCGCCTGCAGCTGCAGGCAATTTCAGCTGCAATATGTCGTTTGCAAAAACATTAATATCATCGATATTACTGAAAAAATTGCCGATCCCTTGCCTGGCAACCCGGGGCAAGAAAGTTGTATACGCGAAAGCAGTCGGTCTTACGACGAGCTGATCAAAATAATCGTTCCACTTAAATACATAGCCATTTGCCTCTCGCCAAGGATCGTTTGTGTGGGTAGCCGCAGTGGCCGAACAGGAGAAAAGTACCGCCAAGGCGCAGATTGACAGCGTCATTACAGTAGATCTAAGCTGTCGCCCTCTACGCTTTTTTACGAACACTTTTCGAACCAACATGCACATCCCACCGCTCTGCAGCTCAGTTGTCAGTAACTATTGCCCCCTCGAGTTTGCTTTCAATCTCTCTAAGGCCTTTTCTATCCGGGCCGGCGAAACCGGCATCTTAGTTTTAAGGCTTTGCGCAAACGCCGAGACTCGATATTCCTCTAACATCCATCTAAGCTCTTCAAACTTAGCCGCATTGCTCTCTGTACCATTGGTTTGAGGCGCGTTCTTAAACGTATCTAATTTTTGCCAGAAGCCAGCCAGTAGTTCTGAATCAATTTTGTCTTTGGAACCCATAAATGGGGCTTTACCCAAGCGACGCTCAATCGCATCCAAGTACCTGGGATAATCCTTAAGTCTCTCGAAACCGCTTTCAGCCACAAACTTGGGCCCAAACAAGCGCTCTAGTTGGCTCGCCACATCAGACTTAAGATAGCCGGGTGCAGAGGATAACGCCGACAGGCGCTTTTTGAGTGTGAGCCGAATCACTATTATACGCTCGATGAGCGTAACCAAGCGATTGCCAATACCGACCACCTGTGATTTAGCCGCATTTAACGCCTGCTCAAATGCCTCACGGTTTCGTACCGTTTTCACACTTCCGAGCGCTTCCATGTAACATGCTTCGACACACTGTTCGGCGAAATCGGCAGACCCTACGGGCAGCTTAAGCGCAGTCTGTTTAACGAAGCGGTCGAACTGTTTGCGCAGCGTATTGCGTTGCTGAAGGCTATTCAGCATGACCAGCTTCACCACTCCTCGCGAGTGCGCCAAGCCTGCTTGGTGCTCATCAGCAAAAAGGCATACCGATACACTGGATCCTGCATCCACGAGACTTGGGAACCTGATTAGTCGGATATTACCCTCTCCAACTTCAAGACTTTGAGGCAGTGCTTTCTCGGGCATTACAACAAGGCCAGAGGTTTCTATCGGATGACCAATAGCCTGTTTAGTCGCCGGTGTCTTTGCCCCGCTCACCTCACTTTTACAAAATCTCTCTTGCAGCACACGTAGCGAGCTATCGATCGCGAGCTGGGCGCCTTGGTTATCGACCACTCTGACTTTAATCTTTAAGTGAGCACGCAGTTCAATCGCTTCAAACTGAATCCGCTCGATTCTGATCCTCCGAAGCTCATAAATCGCGTCACTTAAGGATTCGAGCAAATCGACGGAACCTCCTATTAGGTAGGGGACAAGTTGGTCAACGAACGCGTTGACGGGAATAAAGTTTTTCCTTTGCGCTTTAGGAAGACCTTTGATCAGAGCGACACATTTTTCACGAATAATGCCGGGTACCGCCCAATCGATATCCGCGGCAGTCAGCTGGGCCAGCAGGGCTTTGGGCACATCGATTGTCGCTCCGTCTAGCGCCTTACCAGGTTCAAAAACATAGTCGATTTTAAGACTATTACTCTGTATCGCAGCCGCGTCTGGGAAGTCAGCGAAGCTGAATCCATCACCATTGTCTGCAAGAAGGTCTTTCTCACTGAGCTGGAGGCACGCTCCCTTGCGATCGTCTATTGAGGCTAGCCAACTCTTCAATGTCCTTAGTGAGTTCACCTCGCTAGGTATTATTCGTTCGAAAAAGTCGATCTGCTGTGATTCGCTAGCGAGTATGTCAGGGCGCCGTAGTTTATCTTCGAGTTTCTCTAATCGCTCTAGAAGCGACAAATTATGTCTGACAAAACCGAGTTCGCTCGATACCTGCTGCCCAACAAGCCCATGCCTTATAAAAATTGCCCGTGCGGCGACCGAATCGACTGGGGCATAACGTACCAGCGCTCGCTCAACCAGGGTGAGGCCGAATAAATGAACCTTCTCATACGCCATGACCTCTTGCCGTTTGCTACTCCAGTGAGGATCGAACGACTCACGCTTGACGAGATGCATCGCAACCTCTTCAACCCACTCAGGCTGAATCTTAGCTGCTTGCGTCGCAAAGACTTGCGAGGTTTCTATCTGCTCTCCTGTCATAATCCACTTCGTATTAGACCTTGCGAGTACTGAGGCACCGAACAGTGAAAATTTCTTATTGCGCGTGCCAACGAAACTTCGATCGTCGGACTTGCGCGCGACTTGGTTAAGTGATCCCGCGATGAGACTTTTATGCACACTCGCATAATCTGAATCATCGTTGCTCACACGAAAGCCTAGCCCTTGGCTTGCCAATAGCAGTTGCCGGTGAACTTCTCGCCACTCTCGCATTCTCATGAATGACAAGAATTGTTTTTTACAATATTTGCGAAGCGCTGCTTGTGGCGAGTCCTGCCTTAACTTTTCATAAGTGTCCCAGAGAGTAACCAGCGACATAAAATCCGAATCTGGGTGTTTGTACTCAGCCTGCCTCTCGTTGGCCACCTGCCGGTTCTCACTATTGCTTTCACGCGGATCTTGAATGCTTAGACCGCTTACAATGATTAAAACTTCCCTTAAGCAACCTAGTTTATGCGCCTCTAAAAGCATCCTTGAATAGCGAGGGTCGATCGGGAGAACCGCCATTTGCCGGCCGATAGAAGTCAGGTTTTTGCTCGCTGTAATCGCATTTAGCTCAAGCAGAAGCTTATGACCCTCGTTGATCGCTTTTGATTCCGGCATCTCGATAAAGGGGAAATCTTCCACATCGCCCAATTTAAGATGTAGCATTCGAAGAATAACGGCAGCAAGATTAGTGCGTTGAATTTCGGGGTCTGTGTAAAGCGGCCGCGAATCAAAGTCTTGCTCCGAATACAAACGAATGCAGATACCGTCTGCCACGCGCCCGCAACGCCCTTTGCGTTGATTCGCGCTAGCCTGCGAAATAGCCTCTATAGGAAGTCTCTGCACCTTGCTCTGAAGACTATAACGGCTTATACGGGCAGTGCCCGTATCAACGACGTAGTTAATCCCTGGCACAGTGATTGATGTTTCGGCAACATTAGTGGCCAGTACTACGCGGCGCGTCTGATGGGTCGAAAAAATTCTCGCTTGTTCCGCGTGTTGCAATCGGCCGTAAAGTGGTAGCACGTCAATATCGCCCAATTTCGCTTTCCGCAAGCTTGTTGCAGTGTCGCGAATCTCTCTTTCACTAGGGAGAAAGACGAGGATATCGCCGCTACTCTGATTGTTACTTCTGTCGTGCTGCAATATTTCGCGCACTGCCGTGGTAATGGCTTCGGTCTGTGCATCTTCGGAGCGCGCGCCCTCCCCAGGATCTGCTAGGGGTTTATACCGGACTTCGACTGGAAAGGTTCTACCTTCAACCGAAACGATAGGGGCGTTACCGAAATGGCTTGAGAATTTCTCAACATCAATCGTCGCCGAAGTGATGATCAGCTTGAGGTCTGTCCTCTTACGAATAAGATCGCGCAAAAAGCCAAGGAGGAAATCGATATTGAGAGAGCGTTCGTGAGCCTCATCAATAATAATTACTTCATATTTACTAAGAAATCGGTCCGCCTGAATCTCAGCTAAGAGAATCCCGTCGGTCATTAGTTTTAAAAAGGTATTGGGTCTAGTCCTGTCATCGAAACGAACCTGCGAGCCCACACCCCGCCCTGCACTCTCGCCGAGCTCTTCGGCGATCCTTGTCGCTACCGATAATGCGGCAAGCCGCCGCGGCTGGGTATGCCCAATCATACCCCGACGTCCTAAGCCCGCATCTAAGCAGATTTTAGGCAGCTGTGTAGTTTTACCAGACCCTGTATCGCCTGCAACAACGACTACTTGGTTAGTTCGAATAAGCTCCGCAATCTCCCCAGCCTTGGCGCTGACAGGGAGTTGAGGCGGATACGACTGGGTTTCTGGAATTTGCTGAGCGCGCAACTCACACTTGCTTTCGGACTTCCTAAGCTCAGCTTGCAGCTGTTCGAAAGCGCGCATTCTCTCACTAGTGACTAGCGTGTCGAGCGGCATTTCGATGAGGGTCGACGTAAACTTTGATACTCGTTGCCGCAATTGGAACGAATCGGCTAACTGCACACGGGCCAGTGCTTTTTCAAGAGTATCAAGTAGCAGCCCCACTGCTTTCGGCACTGAGCTACCTTGATTGACCTCGTTTATTCTCTTTTGATCTGATGCGCCTACCAGAGGCGCGGGTTTGGTTGTGGTCGAAGCGGAGCCCCTGCGGTTCAATCGTGTTAACCCCTTAGTGTAATTCTCGGCGCAAGATTTTGCCTATTATCGACTTCGGCAGATCGTTAACGAAGACGACTTCTTTGGGTACTTTATAGGCGGTTAAGCCCTCACGGCAATGAGCGATAATGTCATCAACACTCGGTTGATCACCATGCGCGAAAACAAAAAGTTTAACTACCTCACCCCTACGCTCGTTAGGGATCCCGATAGCCGCGCTTTCTAGCACGCGCGGATGCCTATTAACCCAGTCTTCGATTTCATTGGGAAAGACATTAAAGCCAGAGACAAGAATCATGTCCTTCTTCCTATCAACTATCCGTACATATCCTTCCGAATCGATTTCAGCGTAGTCGCCGCTTTTGAACCAGCCCTCAGGTGTTATTGCGTCTTTCGTCGATTGCTCTTGCCCCCAATAACCCTTCATCACTTGCGGGCCTTTTATCCAAAGTTCGCCGCGCTCACTGGTGGACAGAATCTCTCCTATTTCGTTCGCTGTGCATAATTCGGTATCAGGCACCGCGAATCCCACAGTACCCGCGATCACCTTGCCAGGGATATTGACTGTCACAGCAGGCGAGCACTCGGTAAGTCCGTAGCCTTCCATAATCTCGCAGCCAGTTCGTTCGAGCCATTCCTCCGCGACCGATGAACTCATCGCCATACCCCCGGCACCGCAGAATTTCAGGTGTTTTTTGTCTAACTTGGCGAAACTAGGATCACGCATGATCGCTAAGTAGAGCGTATTGATCCCTACAAAACCGCTAACTTTATAACGTGCGAGCGCTTTTATCAGGCTAGGAATGTCTCGCGGATTAGTTATGAGAACACTGTGATTGCCCGCATAGGGCATAGCAAAACAGTGCATCAAAAACGCGTAGCTGTGGTACAGAGGAAGAGGTGCTGCGACGCTTTCAACACAATCATCCATAGCCAAAACCGATCGCGAGCGAAATTGCATCAGGTTCGCAATAAGGTTTGCGTGAGTAATCATCGCCCCTTTTGCCACGCCGGTGGTGCCTCCGGTGTACAGAAGAACAGCAGTATCATGACGATCGAACACCGGTGCCACAAAAGCACTCTCTGATGGCTTTAGCGTATCGGTAAAACGAAAGGCGCCTGGTAGGGAGTAGTTTGCCACCATTTTCTTCACGTATTTTGCGGCAGCATTGAGTAAGAATTTCTTCGGAGCCGACTGGAGATCTCCTAACGAAGAAATGATCACTGTCCTGAGCTTTGTGCGCGCGAATACCGCCTCAATTTTTGACGCAAATGATTCTAGTGTAACTACCGCAACGGCACCCGAGTCGTTGAATTGATGTTCAAGCTCCTGTTCCGTGTAAAGCGGATTAGTACTGACCACGATAAGCCCAGCGCGCAAAGCACCATAGAGTGCAATCGGGAACTGGAGCACGTTAGGTAGCTGAATAGCTATACGATCGCCTGGCTGTAAATCTGTTTGATTCTGTATGAAATTGGCAAAGCGCTGACTCAATTCATCGACCTCGGCAAACTTCATTGTTTTTCCGAAGCAGCTAAAGCCGGGGAGTTCGGCATGAGTTGACAGGCAGTAGTCTATGAGTTCAGGTAACGACTGAAATTGCTGAGGGTCTAATTGGTCTGTGAGCTTCTCTAGCACAAGCCCTCCACTGGGCATCAAAGGTTATCTTACTACTTCGTGAGAAGCTTCATCGCTTCACCTAAGCCTTTCACAGAAAGCGGGTACATTTTGTTTTCAGTAAGCTCTTTAGCCACTTCGATAGAATAACTGTGCTCCCAATATTCTTTCGGCGTTGGGTTAATCCAGACCAAATGCTCAAAGTGTTCAATCAATCTCTTAAACCAAGTCGCCCCAGCTTCCTCGTTATAATGTTCTATGCTGCCGCCAACGTGTGTAATCTCATAGGGCGCCATGGTAGCGTCGCCTACAAAAATAACTTTATAGTCTTTTGCAAACTTGTTGATTATGTCGAAAGTCGAGGTGGTCTCAGCATGCCGTCGATGACTCTTAGTCCATACGGACTCATAAACGAAGTTATGAAAATAGTAATATTTAAGATGCTTGAATTCAGTCCTCGCCGCAGAAAAAAGCTCCTCACAGAGTTTGACATGGGGATCCATAGAACCGCCGACATCGAAAAATATGAGTACTTTGACAGAATTATGTCGTTCGGGAACCATTTTAATATCTAACATGCCGGCATTTTTGGCCGTGGAAGCGATTGTGTCCGAGATATCTAACTCTTCAGCTGCACCGGTTCGCGCAAATTTGCGCAGCCGCCTCAGTGCCATCTTTATATTACGAGTGCCAATCTCTACCGAATCGTCTAAGTCTCGGTAATTGCGTTTATCCCAGACCTTCACTGCACGAGAGTTACGGCCGCCGTCCTGCCCGACTCTGATGCCTTCTGGGTTATATCCGTTAGCACCAAAGGGGGAAGTGCCGCCGGTTCCGATCCACTTATTGCCGCCCTGATGGCGTTTTTCTTGCTCCTGAAGGCGCTTCTTAAACTCCTCCATTAATTTCTCAAGGCCACCAAGCGCTTCGATCTTCGCCTTCTCTTCATCGCTGAGCATCGATTCGAGTTCTTTGCGAAGCCACTCGCTCGGAATTTCAGCCATAGTCAGGTCATCAAGCGCTTCGATTTTTTCAAAATATTTAGAGAATGCGCGATCAAACTTATCGAAGTTCTTCTCGTCTTTCACAAAACACATGCGCGAAAGAAGATAAAAGTCATTGATATTGCCGAAAATGATATTCCGTTTGAGACACTCGAGTAACGTGAACAATTCGGTGAACGAGACCGGCAGGCGCTCTTTCCGAAGCATCATAAAGAAGTCGATAAGCATTAGCTTTTGGCTCGATGCATAAACGCGAGTTTCTCAAGGAGATGAACATCTTGCTCGTTCTTCAAAAGCGCTCCGTAAAGAGGTGGTATCGAATTCTTCGCATCCCGGTTCTTCAAAATATCTTCTGGAATATCATCGGCCATCAGCAACTTGAGCCAATCGATCAATTCAGACGTGGACGGCTTTTTCTTAAGGCCAGGAATCTTGCGCACATCAAAGAAAACATCCATCGCTTGTCGCACCAGGTCTTTCTTTATTTCTGGATAGTGAACATCGACAATTTTTTCCATTGTCTGTGAGTTTGGAAACTCGATATAGTGAAAAAAGCATCGGCGTAGAAAGGCATCGGGAAGTTCCTTTTCATTATTACTGGTTATAATTACTATTGGTCTTGTGGTTGCCTTAACGAGCTTTTGAGTTTCGTAGACAAAAAACTCCATTTTATCGAGCTCAAGTAACAGGTCATTTGGGAATTCGATATCAGCTTTGTCGATCTCGTCGATTAAGAGAACTGATTGCTGTTCGGCCTCGAACGCCTCCCACATTTTACCCTTTACGATATAATTAGAGATGTCTTTGACCTTCTCATCACCGAGTTGAGAGTCGCGTAATCGAGATACAGCGTCGTATTCATAGAGCCCTTGCTGCGCTTTGGTTGTTGACTTTACATGCCATTGAATAAGTGGCATGCCAAGCGCTTCTGAAATCTGCTCTGCTAACATTGTTTTGCCAGTACCAGGCTCACCTTTGATGAGGAGTGGTTTTTCAAGTGCAATCGCCGCATTGACTGCTAACTGTAATTCGTCTGTCGCGACGTATTTGTCTGTACCTGTAAAATTCATTCGCGTATCTCTCTTCTACTCTGCTGTTCAAAAGGAAATCTCGGCCTGAGCGACCGTAAGATGCCATTGTAAAATGGCTGAGCCACTAAATACAGTACGCGTGAACTAATGACCTAGACTAGGCGCTTGAGTCTAGGGTGTTTGGCCTCTGGCCATCGACTGCGTTATTTCGCAACAAAGCCCCGCCGCTTCCTCTCGCGGAGCCACACAATAGCTGCCACCACGAGACCAAGTACTACGCTTAAAAAAAGTGGTACGAACGCGCGTAACGCAGCGTCTGTGCCGAGTGTGATGCCATCAAGCGCGAGTACCATCAGAGCAGGGGCGAGATGAGGACCATCAACGTGACTCGGCCATGGCGTAGCAAGCATCGCAATCGCTATGGCCCTTATGCCATAGGTCAGCAAAACAGCACGTCTGAATACAATGAGATGCCAAATAATAGCAATGAATAGCGACGACGCGAGTAGGTACACAAGCCAAAAGAATCCGTAATTTGCCATCTATCCTCCCTTGTCTCTTCCTTTCTAGTCCGCGCCACTGTCTTTAGCTTGGCCTGCTTTTTACTCTACCCAGCGGACAATGTGCTCGTCATAGCCGTCAGGGTGGACATATTCTTCACTAATTGCCCGACCAGATAGCGAAATACCTGCGCTTATCATCGCATCGCGCGACCCTGTTACTAGTGGGTGCCAATCGAACAGCGGCTTGCCCTCATGGCGCAGACGATAGGCACAGGTTGCGGGCATCCATGTCGCAGAGTCGATATTCATTGCCTTTACATCGAGGCAGTCAGGCACCAAGTCAGTCCTGGTTTGATAGCAGCCACAGCCCCCAGTATCTTGATCATGGTGTTTGCAGACAACGCGCGTATGGACAATCTCTTCGGTTTCATCATCCATTAGCTTCTTTAGACAGCAACGGCCGCAGCCGTCGCAAAGACTTTCCCACTCCGCTTCACTCAGTTCTGAAAGGGGTTTATGCCAAAATTCTATTGCGGCTGACTTAGTGTCTTTCATGTATGCAGTACGCCTTCGAAATCATCCTGCAAAAGCTCTTTCTTCCATAAGGACAACTCGGATGGCCACGCTCCCTTCTCAGGCTCAGCGTCCATTAGATGCATATAGGCGAGCAGCTGTCGCTTGCGCGCTAGCACCTCGGGCGCAAGGCCGAGGGCCTCTGCAGCAGACGTGACGACTGCTTGAAGTCGTTTAAGCCGTTTGCGCATTTCCGGTGTTAGAGGTGCCGATACGTCAGCATTATCTATCTTCGTCGTATAATCGCAGCCCTCTGCCAACTTTATAAACACAGAGCCATAACGCTTAAGAGCGGAGGCTTCTATCCGGCTTAACCCCCCCTCATCTATTAACAAACGCGTATCTGAGACTCGTTCTCCCGAGGTATTGGCACCAGACATCACCCCAGCGATCTCAATTAGATCACTGTCCTTTAAGATCCAGCTTTTGGGTTTGTCACGACGCCGCGCCTCTTTCTCACGCCAAACACTTAGCTCTCTAAGCAGAATTAGTCCGGCAGAGCTGAGGCGCCATGCATTGCTGAGTGATTGATAGAGCGTTGACCAGCTAGACTCGCTCTCATTGTTAAGCGCTGTCCGGATTAGATTTTGGCACTCGGTAGCAAACCAGTCGGACATGTTTCGTTCGCGAAGCTCGCGAAGAAGCTGGTTTCTCAAGTCGATGAGGTGCACGACATCGATCGCAGCATAGCGCAGCTGCGCGTCGGTCAGAGGGCGTTGCAACCAATCCGATCGAGTCACATCCTTCTCAATAACCGCATCCAAACGCAGCAAGACAAGCGCTGCGTAGCTAAGGCTTGGCCCTAAACCAAGGAACGAAGCGGCGAGCTGTGTATCGAAAAGTCGTTCGGGAACGAAACCGAAATGCGACAGAAATACACTGAGGTCTTCACTGCAAGAATGGAATATAAATTCTACGATCCCTGCACGGCAAAGCGCCTCGAACGGCGTCCAATCGTCGATCTCTAAGGGGTCTAGCAGATAACTACAATGTCCATCGCCGATTTGTAAAAGGCCCAACTTCGCGTAGAACGTGTTTGTCCTCATGAACTCGGTATCGACAGCGAGCGCGTCTAGCTGAGACCAGCTCTCGCACAGTGCCGCTAGGGAGGTTGAGTCAGCGACATAAACCATTTGAGGCGACTCAGTGTATTCGCGCGCTTCACCCATAAAATCCATCCGAAAGAGTTTTGCGACCAGCAAAAGCATGCGTAAGAGTGCCTCCGTCGACATACTCTAATTCGCCACCTACGGGGACTCCATGCGCTATTCGAGACACGCGTATTTGCTGCCCTTTTAGGCTCTCTGCAATAAAATACGCGGTGGCGTCACCTTCGACAGTGGGGTTACAGGCGATAATTAGTTCTTTTATTTTGCCGGACTCAACCGTCGAAAAAAGCTGTTCTAGCCCGAGCTGTTCAGGACCAATACCGTCGATCGGGGACAAATGTCCCATCAAGACAAAGTAGCGCCCGTTGTAACTACCCGCTTGCTCAATTGCGAATACGTCTCCAGGGGATTCAACGACGCAGCAGAGCGACTGATCACGTTTATCGCTTACGCAAAGCCTGCAGACAGTCTCTTCGGTAAGCGTACGACACTCGGCACAATTTCCAACAACATCGAGCGCCGCTGTCAGCGCACTCGCTAAACGCGCGCCGCCGACTCGGTTTCTTTCGAGGAGTTGCAAGGCCATTCGCTGAGCAGATTTTGGTCCGACTCCGGGCAAGCAGCGAAACGCATCAATTAATTCATCGATAAGTGGGCTGAGATTCACCGCATATTCCTAATTATTGGTTGCCAAACTTGTCACTACTTGTATCTAGAGCAATACGGAAAATATTATTCGCATGCACAGGCGCTTTTCTTTGCTAGAAAGGCATTTTGAAGCCGTCTGGCAAAGTGATTCCACCCGCCAGGTCACTTAGCGAGCCTTTGCTCGCCTCGGCTACTTTCGCTACGGCAGAATTTACAGCAGCGGCGAGCAGGTCCTCAATCACACTAATTTCTTCAGACAAAAGTGACTCGTCGATTTTGACGTTATTGACTTGATACCTGCCAGTCATCTCGACACGGACGAGCCCCGCGCCAGCGACGCCTTCGACCACCGCCTTTGCGGCAATTTCCTGAGCGACCTGAAACTTCTCTTGCATCTGTTTCGCTTGCTTCATCAATTCGTTGAGATCGGTCATCTTTGATATCCTAATTTAGTAGCGGCGCAAATGGCACTGGTGCCGGATAGCATAACGTTAAACGTGGCCACGCCCGCTTTCAGCCGCGCTCTCCGCTCTACTTTCAACGATGCTTTCGACAACTACTTTGCCGCCAAATTTCTTTTGCAGTTCGAGAACCATCGAATCGTTTTCAAAATCGCTAACTCGTTTGGCTTGCAGCTCTTGATTAATACGGATCTTTCGAGCTGCAGGGGTCTCGCTACGCGTGACGCCTATCGAGATACGAATAGCAACTTTCCTACCAAGAAACTTTTCGAAAGCCGGTTCTACCTTCGCGGGTGCGTCATCGTTAAACACAGCGCTGTGCGCCTCGCCTAAAAGAAACTCAATGGCGTCATCCGTTGCACTCACTAACTCGCAGTTCGCCATAATATTAGCGGAAATTCCGGTTAGCTGGAGTTTTGGGTAAACGTTGCCCCAGTTAGAAGGCGTTAGCTGATCGCTACCCTCTGCAGAATATGCCGCCGCTTCGTGCTCGGATTCTTGATCTTGTTCAGGGACACTGCCCGCGTGTCTTGTAATCTCGCGAGGAGGCACCTGAATCTCGGAGGTTGGGTTAGTCTGTTGCGCGCTCGCTAGCGGAGACTTTTTTTTTTCGTTACCCTCAGGGTCACTGCTCTTTGCAGCGGCGATAGCAGGCTTGGGTGCTGTGTAACTCGGGGAAAAAACCAGCATGCGCAGTAAGACCATTTCGAACGCGCTTCGCATTTCGACAGCGAGCTTGAGATCCTCGCGGCCTTTGGTGCCAATTTGATAATAGAGCTGCACGTCTTCGGCCGTCAATTGCGACGCAAGTTCGACGACTTTTTCGAGATCGCCTACGCTGTTGTCGACTGCGTTGGGTGCAATCTGTGCCAGCGCGATGCGATGCAGCATGGATAAAAGCGCATCGAGTGTGTGTTGGTAATCCGGAGTTTGTTCGCCGATAAGCTGAACCAACTCGACAATGAGATTAACGTCGCGAGCGGCCATTGCCTCCAAGAGACGAGTTATCTGGTGCTGCGGAGGTACGCCGAGCATTTCGGTCACGCCGACTGTGAGAACGCTTCCCTCGCAGTAAGAGATGGCTTGATCGGTAAGGGTCAGCGCATCTCGCATGCTGCCTGAAGCAGCCATGGCAATCTGCCATAGGGCGTCGCTTTCGGAAGGTACATTTTCTTTAACCAGGATATTGGCAACAAATTCAGCAATAAGTGCAGGCGCGAGATTCTTAAGATTAAATTGGAGACAGCGCGAAAGAACAGTAATCGGAAGCTTCTGAGGGTCTGTTGTGGCAAGTAAAAACTTTACGTGTTCGGGAGGCTCTTCAAGCGTCTTGAGTAACGCATTGAAGCTGTGTGTCGACAACATATGCACTTCATCGATAAGGTAAACCTTAAAGCGCCCGCGGCTTGGCAAGTATTGTACGTTTTCGAGTAATTCACGCGTGTCTTCGACCTTTGTGCGTGAAGCCGCATCAACTTCGATAAGATCTATAAAGCGCCCTTCGGCGATCTCTCTACAGGCATCGCATTCGCCGCAAGGCTCAGAGCTAACACCTACTTCACAGTTTAGGCAGCGCGCCAATATACGCGCCAAGGTAGTCTTGCCGACACCGCGTGTTCCGGTGAGAAGATATGCATGATGAAGTCGTTGATTGTCGAGCGCGTTGATCAGAGATTTGAGGACATGGGTTTGCCCTGCGACCTCAGCGAACACAGCGGGTCGATACTTACGAGCAAGAACTTGATAGCTCACGGAGCGACTTCCATCTGACGTTGAGTTTGCTTAGCTTTACAGCAAGAGTATTCAGAGGCATCTCTCGCCAGTCACACCACGGCACATGAGTCAGCTACTACCGTTGCTCCCTTCCGGGCCTGGCGGGGTTTATAACTTATCATTGCGCGGGGACCGACAAGAGATACCAACGGTGAGTTTAACATGCTCTTGCCTTCTAGAGCGAGAGTGTAAGTCACTCAATTCAACCACTTTAGCTAAAACCACAGCTTCTCTCTTACTCAGGCAGCGAGAGGGTGAATAATCTACTGTCTGGCCCGCCACCTATGGCGATCGACAAGTATTGCTGACCCTTGACCGAGTAGGTCATCGGCGACCCTTGCGGTGGCAAAGGGAGTTCAATCTCATGAACTACTGCCCCCGTCGCTTTATCGAACGCGCGCAGAAGGTTGTGGCCGTTATCCACTTGCGCCACAAAAAGCAGCGTTTTCGTGAGAAGTGGGCCAGTCCTGCTCGGGCCACCGACCGGCCCGGGATCCAAAATACCCATGTCGATAATCTTTTGCCGAATACCCTCGCCATGCGGGATCATCCATTCTTGCTCACCGCTATTAAGGTTTGTAGCGACAATACGGCCATAGGGTGGTTTTGTTAGCGGAAGGCCCTGTGGCCCGCCAACATTCATTGCTCCGCCACGAACGTAGCGCAGATTTGATTTTTCAGGATCTGCTTCTTGCAGCTGGACGACAATCGGGATTGTGGCGCTAGGTATATAGAAAAGCCCACTATCGGGGTCGAATGCGGCGCCGGTCCACCAGCCGCCGCCACCCCAGCCTGGTATATTAATAGTCCCCCTCAGTGACGGCGGCGTGAACAGTGGCCCTGAGTCGAATTGATCTATGAGTTGTTCTGCTTCGCGACGTATCTCAGGCGTAAAGTTGACGAGTGTGTCATCAGAGAGCCCTTGTAGTTCAAACGCTGGCGGCTTAGTTGGGATGGGCTGAGTTAAAGAAAGCTTTTCACCAGGGACGCTGCTCTGCGGCACAGGTGTTTCGATAATAGGCCATACCGGGTCGCCAGTGACGCGGTCGAATACATAGGTGAACCCCTGCTTTGAGATTTGAGCAACTGCTTTGATCTTTTTACCTTCTACGGTCAGGTCGACAAGCGTTGGCGCAGCAGGGAGATCGTAATCCCAGACGCCGTGGTGCACCATCTGGAAGTGCCATAAGCGCTTGCCAGTTTTCGCCTCCACAGCGACTAAGCTTTCTGCAAATAGATTATCGCCATGGCGCAAACCTCCGTACCAGTCATTCGTCGGTGTGCCAATGGGCAGATACACAATGCCGAGTTCGTCATCGGCGCTCATAATGGTCCACGAATTGGTATTACCGGTGTATTCCCATGAGCCGTTTTCCCAAGTCTCGTTGCCATAAGCACTTGCCTGAGGAATCGTCTCGAACATCCACACAATGTCGCCTGTGCGAGGATCAAACCCTCGCACGTTGCCAGGAGGCATTTCCTTAGTAGTTGGTCCGTCATTGATTATGGAATTAACAACGACGATATCGTTGGTCACGAGTGGCGGCGAGACAACGCCATACTGGCGCTTATCTATTTCACGCCCAAGACCCAAGGACAAATCGATCTTGCCCCCGTCGCCGAAACTGCTGTCGGGCAAGCCTGTCAAGGCGTCGATAGACCACAGATTAGCATCGTTGGTTGCGAAGAAGATGCGCTGTTTGTCTTCGCTTGACCAGTAACCGACTCCGCGCGAGTTGTAACCAAGATTTGCTGGCCTACCACTAGACCAAGCCTCAGTATCAAAAACCCATTTCTCTTCGCCCGATGCCGCATCAAGCGCGACGACTCGTCCGAATGAGCTAGGCACATACATGACGCCCTCTATCACAATAGGTGTTGCCTTAAAGCCTGCCGGCACTGCCCTGTAGTTTTGTTGCGCAATATTGTCAGCAACAGTGGCATTATCCGGGCTCTCCCAAGACCATGCCGTGACCAAGTCTTGGACGTTAGAGGCGTTAACCTGATCTAGTGTCGAGTATTTTTGTGATCCGTTGTCACCGCCGTAGCTTGGCCAATCGGCAGAAAAGGCGCTGCTAGCGACGCTAGCACCGAGGCAAACAACTAGAGGAGCTAGCAGTAATGGGGTTTTCATGGATTGTCCTTGGTGTGTCGAGAAAAACTACCTCGATACTACCTTAGGAATCCATTGGGGGGAATGAAGCCGGAAAATCTAACTTCCCAGTTTGTTTTAGGCCATTAAAATTTGGCGGTGAGAGAGGGATTCGAACCCTCGAAGCCTTTCGACTTACACACTTTCCAGGCGTGCTCCTTCAGCCACTCGGACACCTCACCAGGGTAAAACTTACGGCGCGCACTCTAGCTTAGGGCCACCTAGATTACAAGACGGCAAATATCCATAGCTCGCTTATGTTCTATTGCCTGACATCGCGAGCAAGCCTATCGGCGTGCGTAATTGTTTCGCTTGCGCGATATACGTTGATGTCTAAACCGCCACGTCGCAGATAATTCATCGAAACTTGCAGCGAGTCAGGGCGACAGTGATTGCTTAAAGCAACAAATATTCGCTCAGCGCATTCTTCATGGTATCCCTGGTGTTCCCGAAACGAGCAAAGGTAACTCAGCAGGCTCGAGCCCTCGATCTCGATGCCGGCGACTTTAATTTCAAGACTTGCCCAATCAGGTTGATTAGTGACTGGGCAGTTGGAGCGGAAGAGATCGCTGGTGTAACGCGTCTCCTTGGTAACAGGTAAAGCGTTTGGCGCCTTATCAAGGCGAATAAATTCAATGACAGATGCGTCTAGCGGCGCGACATTGGCAATTATGGGCAAACGATCTAAAGCGACCACCGCCCTACTGTCCTGCAGCCTAGGTGCGAAATTTTTCGCCATCAGTGCACGATAATCGCCGAGCGAGTGCACTAGAACATTCACAACATTACCGCTCGCCTGTTCGAGATCCGCTTTGATTGTAGAGGCTAGCAACTCTGTCGACGCCATTCTCTCGTGATTAAACGAATTCAGGTACAGCTTAAGAGATTTCGACTCAACTATGGCAGGAGAACGGCAATCAAAAAACAATTCAGCGACAGCGACATTGGGTTTCCCGCTCGAATCTAGCCAGGATAATTCGAAAGCCTGCCAGTGATCGAAGCCGAACATGGCTAGCTGTGGCGGAAACCCAATGACTTCCCGAGCAGGTGCTCGAGGTATCGGAAACAAAATTTCAGGCGCATACGCTGCGGGGCTTGCCAGCGTTTCGCCAAGCGGGTTGCTAACCGACTTAGAATCATGCGCCATAATTCTAGCTCCTTAATCCAGTGCCGCGGTTAAGCAGCCAAAGACAGCTGCCAAACAACACCACACTAAAGAGGGTTAGAATAAAAAATGCTGCCCCGATAGGTACATCTGAGACACCTAAAAACCCATAGCGGAAAGTGTTCACCATATAAAAAATAGGATTCAACGCAGACACCGATTGCCAGAATGGTGGCAATAAAGCCGATGAATAAAATACACCGCCTAGATATATTAATGGTGTGAGTACAAAGGTTGGAATAATCGAGATGTCATCGAAGCTGTTCGCGAACAGCGCGTTAATAAAGCCTGCAAGTGAAAACACAGTGGCTGTCAGCAAGATCACCGTAATTGTAATCAGCGGATGCTGAATCTGGAGGTCAACAAAAAACAGCGCCATACCAGTGACGATAGCGCCAACTAACAGACCGCGCACCATACCTCCCACGATAAAACCGCAAAGAATGATTGAATTGGGTACCGGCGAGACGAGCACCTCTTCGACACTGCGCTGAAATTTGTGGCTAAAGAAAGAAGAGACAACATTCGAATAGGAGTTCTGAATTACCGCCATCATGATCAGGCCGGGAATAATGAATTCCATGTAATCGAAGCCGCCCATATCACCAATGCGGCTACCGACCAAATTGCCGAAAATAACGAAGTAGAGCGAGATAGTAATAGCGGGCGGCACTAAAGTTTGTAGCCAGATCCGTGTAAATCTTCGTACTTCTTTGATGACAATGGTTTCGAACGCAATGTATTTGTGATTCTTAAACATCTGCCGACTCTCCTCGGGCATTGTCCAATCTACTCAAAAACAACTGCTCTAAGCGATTGCTTTTGCTGCGTAGCGCACTGACTTCGATGCTACGATCCAGAAAGAGCTTGAACAATCCGCTCATGGTTAGTGCCGCCGCCACTGTGATTTCGAATGAGTGCGTATCAATTAGCGTCGCACTCACCGGTGCGTCGCCCCAATTTGGCAAAGACTCGATTGGAGTTGCAAGTTCGACAATATAAGTTTGTTTATCTAAAGCCTTGAGCAAAGCACGCATACTGGTGTTTTCTACAATCCGTCCGTGGTCGATAATAGCGATATTGCGGCAAAGCTGCTCGGCTTCTTCGAGATAATGCGTCGTAAGAATAATAGTAGTACCCGATTCGTTTAGCTCAGTTAAAAACTCCCACATAGAGCGCCTAAGCTCGATATCTACGCCTGCGGTAGGCTCGTCTAAGATAAGAAGTTTGGGCTCATGAACGAGGGCGCGCGCAATCATCAGACGCCGTTTCATACCGCCGGATAGGGTCCTTGAGCGGTCGTTACGTTTATCCCAGAGGTCTAACTTGCGCAGGTATTTTTCACAGCGCTCTGCTGCCAGTGAGCGCGGCATGCCGTAGTAACCTGCCTGCGTCATCACGATATCCTTGACGCGCTCGAACTGGCTAAAATTGATCTCTTGAGGTACAACGCCGAGGTCTAATTTGGTTTCGTAAACATGTGAGTCGACGTTTTTGCCGAAAATCTCGACCATACCGCCAGATTTTTTGACTAGTGTGGATAGCACACCAATGGTCGTTGATTTGCCCGCTCCGTTAGGACCGAGTAGCGCGAAAAAGTCGCCCTGCTCTACTTCAAGACTAATTCCTTTGAGCGCTTCGAATCCATTGGCGTAGGTTTTTGTCAGATCTTTGATCGCGATTGCAGTGGTCATGCTGAGTGAGCCTCTTCGAAAAGTCAGTTTCCCATTTTCCGGTTCCGCAACGAAAAAAGCCCAGCATAGCTGGGCTTTTCGAAATTGGCGTCCCCTAGGGGTTTCGAACCCCTGTTGCCTGGATGAAAACCAGGTGTCCTAGGCCTCTAGACGAAGGGGACAATCTGTATGGCTAGGTACGCCAAATCAGAACGAGCGGAATTCTAGGGAGCTGGAGCTTTGTAGTCAAGCCTCATCTGCAAAAAAAGCCAAAAGAAAGCCAGAACCGAGATAATTAGTGCGTCTTGACGCGTATATCTGACTATGACAATGTAGCGAAGCGCGGCTGTATTCGCCGCGGCAAATGACTCAGTGAAGGACTTAGATAAAAATAGCTACCACGTATCCCAAAGATGCCGACAAATAGAAGTCTGCTGGACTATTAGTCACCACCCAATAGAAAGTCTAAGGGCATTGGCGCTAGGAACTCTTCATGAACAAGAATCACGACGCAAGCGACGGTATCGATGACGCGCTGATCGCAGAAGCGACCGCGCAGCTGAATCAAGAAATCAAGGTCCTCGACACTTGGTTAGCAGAGCTTGCGCATGCGGCAACCTCCGATGAGGAATCGATGGCCGCATACCAATCCTATACCGACATGCGTGCCAGCCGTTGTGAAATGCTTTCCTCGCTTGCCAATCAGATAAAGGGCGACGGACAAAGCGCTTAACAATTTACTCCGCAGAAAACTAACCACAGCTCGCGATCGGCAGACGCCTGCCGCCCTTCCAAGGATATTGTCAGTAATTATGCTCAGTTCAACTCAACTCAACACCATGTTTCAACTCCAAGCGGGAATGAATTTCCGTGTTGACCCCAACTGGACAGAAGCAAAATATCCCTACCTTCGCGCCGTAGTTATCGAAGCCGCTGAGGCTATAGAGCACCATGGGTGGAAATGGTGGAAGCAGCAGCATTGCGATCTAAGTCAGTTGCAGATGGAGTTGGTTGATATCTGGCATTTCCTCTTGTCGGAAATTTTGCTAAGAAATGGTGGTGACGAAGAAAAAGCGAGAACTTATCTCGAAACTACCTATGCGCGGCAGAGCGCAGCCGACGCGCTGAATTTCGATGGGCAAGAGTACGCTTTTGGTGAGTTCGATTTACTTGAATTACTCCAAACCTTTATTGGTACGTCTGCTGCAGGGAGGATCGAATTGGGCTTGTTTGCTGCAATAATGAGCGGTTGCTCGCTCGATTGGCATGAGCTGTACAAGCAATATGTGAGCAAGAACGTACTTAATTTCTTTCGTCAAGATCATGGGTATCAAGACGGGACCTACAAAAAAATGTGGAATGGTCGCGAAGATAATGAAGTGCTAGTTGACGTGATGGCGACACTGGATGCCGCGGCTCCGACCTTTAAAGACAGCCTCTACGGCATGCTAGAGGCTGCTTATAATAAGTAAAATCAGTACTTTATGAGAATTACTTAAAGTAGGCGTTCTCGCGCTGAGAATGATCAGTCACGTCTCGCACCTCTTTCAACTGAGGTATCTGTTGCAGCAGCGTCTTCTCGACCCCTTCTTTAAGTGTTACATCGACCATACCGCAACCCTGGCATCCGCCACCGAAGCGTAATACGGCAATGTTCTCGTCATAAAGCTCCTCGAGCGTCACATTACCGCCATGCGCCGCGAGCCCAGGATTAATCTCGTTATAGAGCACGTAGTTAATGCGATCTGGGAGCGAGCTTTCGTCAGTTATCTTTGGTAGCCGGGAATTAGGCGCTTTAATTGTAAGCTGCCCTCCCATCGCGTCCTTCGAATAGTCCACCACCGCCTCTTCGAGGAATGGGATGCTAGGTTCGTCGATATACGCCTTGAAGCCTTCGCACTGCTGAATTGAGTCCTCCTCTTTTTCTTCGCCAGGCCGGCAGAAAGAGATACACGTCTCAGCTTTCGGTGTCCCTGCATCGAGAATGAAAACACGGACCGACACTCCCTCGGTGTCTTGTTTTTTAAGCAGTTCAGCCAGATAGGCCTGAGCGGGTGCGGTTATCGTAATCAAATTGGTGCTCATACTGATCTTTACTCCTTAAGTATGAGTTTAAGTCTACTGTAAACAGGCTAAAAATAGAATAACCAAGTGTATTACTTGGTTATAGTGCTATGCCCTCATCAAAGGACTTTGGTAGAATATTTAGCCTTCTAGGTAGCCTAGATAATTACCCCGTACTCTAACTGTTTAACGGGCTAGAAATAACTCAAAGGCACAGGCATGACAGAACAACTTACCCGTACTCAACGAGTGGCCGCTCTGCGCGCAGCCCTCACCCAGCGCATCCTCCTACTTGATGGCGCCATGGGTACGATGATTCAGGGCTATCAGTTGGTTGAGTCTAATTTCCGCGGAGCGCGATTTGCGACAACATCGCAATTTTTGGCGGGAAACAACGATCTTCTTACACTTACAGCTCCCGAAATCATCACAGAGATACACGCGTCTTATCTCGCAGCGGGTGCAGATATCGTTGAAACCAACACGTTTAATTCGACACGCGCATCACAGGCAGACTACGGACTCGAAGAGCTTGCTTATGAGCTTAACGAAGAAGCAGCGAAACTGGCACGCGCTGCGTGCGATGCAGCGACCCAGATCACGCCAGACAAGCCCCGCTTTGTCGCTGGCATTATTGGTCCAACCAGCAAGACCGCTTCGCTCTCGCCTGATGTAAACGATCCAGGGTTTAGAAACACAAGTTTCGACGAACTGGTTGACGATTACAGCAACTCTGCTCGAGGCTTAATTGCCGGTGGCGCCGATATCCTTATGATCGAAACTGCATTCGACACATTGAATGCCAAAGCTGGGATTTTTGCAGCCCATCGCGTGCTAGATGAACTTGAGCTCGATCTACCGATCATGATTTCGGGAACGATTACTGACGCAAGCGGACGCACTCTATCGGGGCAAACTGTGGAGGCATTTTTAAACTCCGTCGCTCACGCTAAGCCTCTTTCTGTCGGCTTCAACTGCGCACTCGGCGCAGAACAATTACGTCCGCATATCGCTGAAACTTCGAGCCTAGCCGAATGCTATGTCTCTGCCCATCCTAATGCCGGTCTGCCGAATGAATTTGGTGAATACGATCAGAGCCCCGAAGAAATGGCCTCTATCATCAAAGAGTTCGCCAGCAGCGGCTTTTTAAATGTTGTAGGTGGTTGCTGTGGCACGTCACCCGAACACATCGCAGCTATGGCAGAGGCGATTAAAGGAATCCCTCCCCGTAAAATACCGACGATCAAGCCTGCCTGCAGGCTTGGCGGATTAGAGGCATTCAACATCAAGGCCGACTCCCTTTTTGTCAACGTGGGCGAGCGCACTAATGTCACTGGGTCGGCACGCTTCGCGCGACTAATTCGAGAAGAAAATTACGATGAAGCGCTTGAGGTAGCCCGAGAGCAAGTGGCCGCCGGCGCGCAGATTATCGACATCAATATGGATGAAGGCATGCTCGATTCCGAGGCGGCTATGGTGCGCTTCCTTAAGTTAGTGGCTGCCGAACCCGAGATTTGCCGCGTGCCGATTATGGTCGACTCCTCGAAATGGCAAATTATTGAAGAAGGCCTGAAATGTATACAAGGTAAAGCCATCGTCAACTCCATTAGCTTGAAGGAAGGCGATGCCGAGTTTATCGAGAAGGCAAAACTCTGCCTCGCCTATGGCGCCGCAGTCGTGGTCATGGCATTCGATGAAGACGGTCAGGCGGATTCATTGGCGCGCAAAAAACAAATTTGCAAACGCAGCTATGACATTTTAGTTAGCATAGGATTCCAAGCCGAAGACATAATCTTCGATCCGAATATATTTGCTATTGCCACCGGTATCGATGAGCACAACAACTATGCGGTCGACTTTATAGAAGCCTGTAAATACATTAAAGCAGAGCTCCCTGGCGCCCTAATTTCAGGTGGGGTGAGTAATGTCTCCTTTTCTTTTCGCGGCAATAATCTCGTGCGAGAAGCCATCCACTCAGTCTTTCTCTTTCACGCGATCAAAGCAGGCCTGACGATGGGCATCGTAAATGCCGGCCAGCTAGCCGTCTATGACGATATTCCTGCCGACCTGAAAAAGGCCGTAGAAGACGTCGTGCTCAATAGAACAGCGGATGGCACAGAACAATTAATGACAGTCGCTCAGAATTACAGCGGCACTGGCGGCATCATCGCTACCGAAGACCTGGCTTGGCGAGAGCAGGACGTGGAGAAACGTTTAGCCTATGCGCTGGTTAAAGGCATTACTAAATTTATCGAGGAAGACACCGAGCAAGCGCGACTGAACGCCGAACGTCCGATTCATGTCATCGAAGGCCCTCTCATGGATGGCATGAACGAGGTTGGCGACCTCTTCGGCAGCGGCAAAATGTTTTTGCCGCAAGTGGTTAAAAGTGCGCGCGTAATGAAACAAGCGGTGGCTTACCTCCTGCCTTACATCGAAGCCGAAAAACTAGGTGGTGAGGTCAAAGCAAAGGGCAAAATACTTCTCGCAACGGTGAAGGGAGATGTTCACGACATTGGTAAGAATATCGTTGGTGTTGTTCTAGCATGCAACAATTACGAGATTATCGATCTCGGCGTTATGGTACCCGCTGATAAAATCCTCAAGACAGCGATCGAAGAGAATGTGGATATCATCGGCTTGAGTGGCCTCATCACGCCTTCGCTCGATGAAATGGTCCATGTTGCCTCTGAAATGCAGAGACTCGGTTTTAACGTACCGTTACTGATCGGAGGGGCCACCACATCGAAAGCGCACACAGCAGTAAAAATCGAGCAGCATTACAAAAATGATGCGACGGTCTATGTCTCTGACGCATCAAGGAGTGTCAACGTTGTCAGTACACTCCTGAACGAGGTCAACAAGCCCGATTTTGCTAACGATCTTCGTAACGAATACGCGATGATCCGTGAGCGCACTGCTAACCGAAAGAGTAAGCGGGAGCTCGTTGACTACCGCGCTGCAAACCGTGGGAGCCTGAAGCTCGATTGGGACAGCTACACGCCGCCAACGCCTGCGTTTACTGGCACAAAAGTTCTCGAAGATTACCCTCTTGAGAAACTCATCGACTACATCGATTGGACACCGTTTTTTATTACTTGGAGTCTCGCAGGTAAATACCCTGCAATTTTAAGCGACGAAAAAGTTGGCGCTGCCGCACGGGATTTGTTTAAAGACGCACAAGAAATGTTAACCGAAATCGTGCAACACAAACTGATCACAGCACGAGCTGTCTTTGGTTTTTGGGAAGGTAACAGTGTCGGCAATGATGTACACCTGGGCGCCTCCGCAGGCAATAAAAATATTCATTTTTTGCGTCAGCAAATGCCTAAGCAGGACGATCAATCTCACCTTTGTCTAGCAGATTTTGTCGCGCCCAAAGAATCGGGAAAATCTGACTACCTAGGTGGTTTCGCAGTTACCGCTGGCATAGGCGCCGAAGCGCTCGCAAAGCGCTATCAAGATGACAACAATGATTATGCCTCTCTCATGATCAAAGCCTTAGCCGACCGGCTCGCCGAAGCCTTTGCGGAGCATCTTCACGCCCGCGTAAGAGCAGAATATTGGGCCTATGCATCGGTTGAGAGTCTGTCCACAGAGGAGCTAATTAGCGAGCGCTATCGAGGCATTCGCCCAGCGCCGGGCTACCCCGCTTGTCCAGAGCATTCTGAGAAAGAGACACTCTTTTCGCTTCTCGACGCTGAAGAGGAAATTGGCATTGCGCTCACCGATAGCTATGCGATGACGCCAGCTGCAAGTGTAAGCGGCTACTATTTTAGCCATCCAGACGCACGCTATTTCTCAGTGGGAAAAATAAGTGGCGAGCAGGTTGAAGACCTTGCATCCAGGAGTAACAGAGACTTTACACTACTCAGCCGGCTGCTCGGCCCCAACCTAGATTAACCAACTACTGCGCAGGTAGAGGAAAAAGTCGATGTACAGATATGACGGTTATGACGCTACGATGCTTGAAGAACGCGTTAGTCAATTTAGAAGCCAGACGAATCGCTATCTCGAAGGCAAGCTCACCGATGCCGAATTTCTTCCCCTGCGTTTGCAAAACGGGCTCTATGTTCAGCGTTTGGCGCCGATGCTCCGCATCGCTGTTCCCTACGGCATGTTGTCGTCTCGGCAACTGAGAAAGCTCGCTTTTATTTCCTCGCATTACGACAAGGGGTACGGACATTTCACCACCAGGCAAAATATTCAATTCAACTGGCCAGCTCTAGAGGATGTCCCCGACCTTCTGGCTCATCTTGCTGAGGTTGAAATGCACGCAATACAAACTAGTGGCAATTGCATCCGCAACACGACGACAGATCAATTTGCTGGCGTGGCAATAGATGAGATCGAAGACAGCAGACCTTATTGTGAAATCATTCGGCAATGGTCGACTTTTCATCCGGAATTCGCCTATCTGCCGCGCAAATTTAAAATCGCGGTGTGTGGTACTCAGGAAGACCACGCGGCTACGCAGGTTCACGACATCGGTCTCTATCTTCGCAAAAATGAAGCTGGGGAGACTGGCTTCCAGATCCTTGCAGGCGGCGGCCTTGGACGCACGCCAGTTATAGGGCAAGTCGTCTTTGATTTCGTCGTACGGCACGACTTGCTCAGCGCTTTAGAAGCTATACTTCGCGTGTATAACCGAGAAGGACGCCGTGATAACAAGTATAAAGCGCGAATTAAAATACTTGTTCGGGAGACAGGATTAGAGACATTTCGCGAGAAAGTAATGCATGAATGGCAGCAGCTTCGCGGGGGAAGTCTTACGCTCACCGATGCCGAAATAGAACGCTGCAAAAGCTATTTTCAAGAACCGGCCTATAAAGCACTAGAGCCAAACCCTGCGTCACTGCGCGAGGCGTTGGCGCGGGATGTACTATTTGCGAGCTGGTTTAGTCACAATGTTACTCCGCATAAAAAACTTGGTTATGCCGCCGTTGCCATCAGTTTCAAAAAGACGGGCTACGCGCCGGGAGATGTCAGCGAAGAACAACTTAACGCACTAGCTCATCTCGCAGAACGGTTCAGTTTTGGTGAGGTTCGCGTGACTCATGCGCAAAATGTAATTCTCGCAGACGTCGAAGAAAGTGAACTCTACAACCTCTATCAAAGCCTTGCTCCAGATTCGTTACAAGCGGACAACTTAAATAAGCTCAGCGACATTATCTGTTGTCCGGGCGGGGATTTCTGTGCGCTAGCAAACGCTAAAACAATACCAATCGCCGAGGCGATCCAGCGTCAGTTTGATGACCGTGATCTACTAGCAGATATAGGTGAGGTTTCATTGAATATCTCAGGCTGTATGAATGCCTGCGGACATCACCATGTCGGCAATATAGGCGTGCTTGGAGTCGACAAAAAAGGAGAGGAGTTCTATCAGGTCTCAATCGGTGGTTCGTCTAAACGCGAAGCGAAGCTTGGTAAAATACTCGGCCCCTCTTTTGCACAAACCGACATACCGTCTGTGGTTACAGACCTTGTAAGCGTCTACCGAGAGCAGCGTTTAGCAGACGAAAAATTTGTCGATACAGTGGAGCGAATCGGCGTCGATCCGTTTAAAAAACGTGTTTACGAGAAAAACCAATAATGGCTAGTTTGATCACTAACAGAAACCCAGCCCTAAACGAATGGGCGCTTCTGCAGTCAGCATCTGGCCCTGATGCATTTTCGGCATTAAGAGGTCGAAAGGTCTTATTGCCACTCGAACTTATTCTTAGTGACGAAGACGAGGCGAGAGCACAATTAGGTGCCATTGGTGTGTGGTTGGATTCCCATCAGGACCTCGCAAGCATTGAAAACAGAATAGCCGACTTCCAGCTAATCGCGCTTAACTTTCCTGTGTTTAGCGACGGACGTCCATTTTCACTCGCTCGACGTTTACGGTTGGACTTAGGTTTTACTGGAGAAATCAGAGCGATCGGCGATGTCTTGCGCGACCAACTCTGTTTTTTAGAACGCTGTGGATTCAATTCTTTTGCGCTGCGTAGCGATCAAGACGTAGATGAATGCCTGTCTGCTTTCGATGACTTTAGCTCAACGTACACTGCCACAGCATTGAACCAAGAGCCTATATTTCGGCGGCGATAAATCAGATCGCCGCCGAGGGTTGAGTCTTACGCGCGCAGATCGAGCACATAGCGGCCAACCGCGCCACCGGCAAGCACCTTAGCGAGTACAGCCGGCAATTCAGCTAGGACGATATTCTCCGCCAGAGAATCTATATCACTTAGGGCCCACTCGTTCGCAAATAGGTTCCATACTTGCTTTTTTTGAGCCAATGGCAGTTCAACGGAGTCGACACCTAAAAGATTGACGCCGCGCAAGATAAACGGCAACACCGTAGCGCTAAGCGCAGGGCTATCAACCAAACCACAAGCCGCTACACTGCCACCATAGCTGAGGCTTTTAATTACGTTGACTAGCGTTGTCCCTCCGGCAACATCGACCGCTGCGGCATAGCTTTCTTTTAGCATTGGCCTTGGGTTTTCTTCGGAGAAGGCTTCACGTGAGATTACCTCTGATACGCCTAGAGCCGTCAATTTTGCCGTTTCGGCTAATTTCCCTGTGCTCGCTACAACCTCAAAGCCCAGTTTCACGAGTAAGGCACAAGCAATAATTCCTACGCCGCCGGTAGCACCGGTTACAAGCACTTTCCCCGCTTCGGGCGTAATGCCATTGGATAACAGCTTATTCACGCAGAGCCCTGCAGTGAGTCCTGCTGTACCGAGCACCATAGAGTCGCGCAAGGATAAACCGACGGGTAATTTAGTAACCCACCCACCGGGCACGGTCACTTGCTGCCCAAATCCACCTGCAGTGTTCATGCCCAGATCATATCCTGTCACGACAACCTCATCGCCCACGGCAAAATTCGAATCCGTGCTTGCGAGAACTTTACCTGCTGCATCAATACCTGGAACGTGTGGATATTCTCGAGTGACCGCCTTGCTGCCTGAGGCTGACAGGGCGTCTTTGTAGTTAACTGAAGAATAATGCACCTCTATCGAAACACTCCCTTCAGCAAGCTCTAACGCGCTCTTCTCGACTATCGCGCCCACAAAATTTTTCTCTGTCTCTTCCCTTACTTCGAATGCTTTATATGTGCTCACTTGTTGTTCCTCATTTAGTAGTCAACGATAATTCGACTTAGCGACCAGAAGCGCGCTTATTCTTGGTTTCACTGAAAGTCTTTTGATCTGTCAGCCGCAAGTAGTTTATTAGCAGCACGAGCAACGCCTGCCTCAACCGCCGCACCTAGTTTGTCCTGCAATGTTTGCCTGAACTTGTAATTTACCTCGAATACATCCGCGTCTTTGCATGCGCGCACCAACACGTCATCGCTAGTATTTAGCTCGTCTACCAAATAGCGTTCCTTGGCTTGCATACCAACCCATGTTTCGCCTGTCGCTACGCGACTTACGTCTACAATGGGCCGATGCGATTTAACCCATTGTTTAAAAATTTCATGAATATTTTCGACGTCTTCTTGTACTTTAGCACGGCCTTTTTCGGTGATTTCACCAAACGTGCTGAGCGTACGCTTATATTCACCTGCGCTGATTACCTCATAGTCGACTTCGTTCTTTTTCAGGATTTTGTGGAAATTAGGCAGCTGAACCACAACACCGATAGAGCCGATAATAGCAAAAGGTGCTGCGACAAGTTTGTCGGCGAGGCAGGCCATCATATACCCACCGCTTGCCGCGACTTTATCAACACAAATCGTTAATGGAATTTTTGCGTCTTTGATTCGTTGCAGTTGGCTTGCCGCAAGTCCATAGGCATGCACCATGCCACCGGGGCTTTCTAACTTCAGAATTATCTCATCACAGGGCTCGGCGATTGAGAGCACGGTGGTAATTTCTTCACGCAGCGAACTGACTTCTTCGGCAGCAACGTCCCCATCAAAGTCTAGTACGTAGACCCGTTTGCGCCTGCTTGGCGCATCATAGAGTTGTGCGTCGTTTGAAGATTTATTCTCGGAGATAGCGGCGTTTGCCCCCTGACTAGATTCGTCTTTCGGCTTAGCCTTTTCCTTAGCTTTTCCTTTCGCTTTGTCCTTGGCTTCTGCTTTGGCTCGCTTGGTCTCGGCTTTAGCCTCTTCTTTCTCTCGCTTGCTGCGCGCCTTATTCTCTAGCTTAAGGGTCGCAGGATCGATAACCTCTTCGCGCACAGCATCGTGGAGATCTTCTAAGTGATCGTTCAGACGTTCGATGACAATTTCGCCGCGTTTGCTCGCCCTTCGCTGACGGCTCCCAGCCGCTGCTATGGCGCCTATTACGAGAACGATTGCCACGACGATCGTCGCTGCTTTAGCTAAAAACATGCCATATTGAATTAGGTATTCCAAGTGTTTGCCTCATGATTAAGCGACAGAAAACAATCGCAGGTAGTTTGCGAAATCGCTAGGTATTAAGAAAATGAGAAATCAGTTTTCCGGCAACGCTTATACGAGCGGAGGGGATATTCGGAAGTTCGTCGGCACCAAACCATTGAGCATCGGCTATTTCGCTGGGTTCAGGATTGATATCGCCGCTTTTGTACTGTGCAATAAAACCAAGCATAAGCTGAGACGGAAATGGCCACGATTGACTGGAAAGATACTCAATCTTGCCTACGTGGACACCCACTTCCTCGAACACTTCGCGCTTGACGGTATCTTCAGGTGACTCCCCTACTTCCATGAACCCGGCCAAACAAGAATAGAAGTCAGCGTTATGACGCGAGCTCTTAGCCAGCAGCATCTTATCTTCGCGTACTACGAGCACGATCACGCAGGGGTTGATTCGAGGATAATAGTGCCGTTCGCATGGCTTACAGACCAGCGCCCTTTCATTGGGATGCGGCTGCGTTAGGCCGCCACAGCTGCCACAAAATTTATGTCCGGTCAGCCATTCTTCTAGCTGATTGGCGACGCCTGCTCCCATGAAAAATTCTTTGGAGTCTGAAAACAGCATACTGCGTAATGAACGCAGCTCTGCACTGGGGAGCGCACCGAGAGGGGAAGAATCGAGGTATACAGCGACCAGATCCGAACCTGACTCCTGCGGAATACGGAGGAGCTGAGCGTCGATTATTACTTCAGGATTTATGGTTTCAATACTCCAAGTTGTCAAAAGGCCATCGCAGACAATCTGACCTTCGAAGAAAAGAATGAAAGTGTCTTCCAATCTTATGTGTTGGGGCGTTAGGAAAAACGGCCTAACTTCTTGCGCAGTATCGAGCATTTTTTGTCCTGTAGTGTGTGGAGTTGTAATCTTCGAGCTAAGAAAATGCGCGCCTTGCCATAACTTAGTTAGTATTAAGGCTTAACCAAAGTGCTCCATGGGCACTCTCTGCGTCTATTTCCGTAAGTCGATCATGATGCCTTTGCAGCTCACTCGCGCTCGCTTTTGTCACCTCGAGTGCTGGTCTCTTCTTTGACGTTCTAAGCTTTCTATTCTCAACCTCTTGCTCAGGACTTTCTTCTCTCAAAAGCAAGTTGCGCTGCCCACTCGTCATAACAAGATAAACATCTGCAAGAATTTCAGCATCGAGTAAGGCGCCGTGAAGCTCACGCTGTGTATTATCGACATCATAGCGTTTACAGAGGGCGTCGAGGCTATTGCGTTGCCCCGGATGCTTCTGTCGCGCGAGAACCAAACTGTCGAGCACGCCACAGAAACCGTCGAGCGATGTACGACTTGAGTCGGTCCGGTTTAGCTCCGCATTTAAAAAGCCCATATCGAAGGGAGCGTTATGAATGACAAGTTCGGCGTCGGCTATAAAGTCGAGAAATTCTGCCTCTACCTGGTAAAAACGCGGCTTGTCAGCGAGAAACGCAGGGGTAATGCCATGCACCTCCATCGCACCCGCGTCAATATCTCGATCAGGATTAAGATAGCAATGGTAGTGGCGCTTTGTTAGCTTTCGATTGATAATTTCGACGCAGCCGATCTCAATTACTCGGTGACCCTGTACAGGGTCTAAACCTGTCGTTTCTGTGTCTAGTACTACTTGCCGCATTATCTTTCCTGCTTGTGGTTGGTTAGGCCGATGCGCGAAGTTCTTCGATGCCCTGATTAGCAAGCTCATCGGCTATTTCATTTTCTCGGTGTCCGCTGTGACCTTTAACCCAATGCCACTCGATTTGGTGACGACCTGCGGCAGCATCTAGACGCTTCCAAAGATCGACGTTCAACACCGGTTTCTTCGCCGCGGTTTGCCAATTGCGTCGCTTCCAATTGGCGAGCCATTCGGTCATGCCGTGTAAGACATATTTCGAATCTGTAGTTATCGACACTGAGCAGGGTTCTGTCAGGGCTTCTAAGGAACAGATTACTGCCATCAGCTCCATTCTGTTGTTCGTCGTTTCCGCTTCGGCTCCAAACAGTCGCTTTTCAGTTTCACCGAAACGTATAAGCGCCCCCCAACCGCCTACGCCGGGATTGCCTTTGCAGGCTCCATCTGTAAAAAGTTCTACGAATTTTGGCATTCAGTCCTCACGGTCAGCATTGATCTTATCTGTATAGAAACTGGCTTTCCATGATACCTCAGACTGACTCGAATGACCCTGTAGAGTCGACGGCACACCGTGAATGGACGTTGGCAATGCTTGTCTCCATTTAAGCGCATTGGGTGTAAGCGGACGGCTTTGTTTGATGCCTACAATAATATTGCTTGCCCCAAATGGGCTCTTGAATCTCAGCCCCCAATTCTCCATTGTTTCAGCGAGCCGCTTTAGGCGTACGCCAGTCTCTAAAAATCGCAGAGGGAATTCATGCATTGCGCTGAAAGTAGTGAGTTCCTGCACATCGAGCACTCCAAGCCAATCGATCAGTCGGCTAGGGTGTCTGAACCTACCCTCCCATGGGGGCTGCCTAGATACGGAGCCACGCAGGGGTATTGCGGCAAACAGTAGCCTCTTCAGCCCCCACAAACTCAAGGGCTGGAAAGTAATGAGCACGATGTGACCTCCAGGCCGCAATACCCTTACCGCTTCTCTTAGCACCGTGCGACTGGACTCGGTAAATTCTAACGCATGGTGCAGCACAACAACATCGATAGACTCATTTTGCAGTGCAAGAGCACGAGGGTCAGAGAACAAACTAACGTCGCTACCGACATCCCTCGCGTCGTTTCGGTTACCGAGGATTATTTTATGTGTGATAGGGCTCGATTCAATCATGTCTATGCCTTTGCAAGCACCTATGAAAAGAAGGTGATAGCCAAAAAGCTTTTCCAGCACTGGTGCAATACTGCGCGCCTCAGAGGCGATGAGTCTTGTGCCAAGACTGCTCGCGTACCAAGCAGTCAAAGCAGTCTGATTTTCACAATCTGAGCGCTGTTGCGGATATCTGCCTGCACCCAGGGACTTCCCTGCGATGATAAGGCGCCTAATAGCATGCTTCGAGAATTTACTGCCCACCTCGCCCCCTTTTACCGCGGAAAAACCGATGCCCGCTCTTCTTTGTTGTAATCAACGGCAATCCTTATATCATAGGCACTGCTAGGAAAACGACCCGCAAGAGGCCTTGCGGAGAAGACGAGCGCTGCGCTCAACTAAAAGAGAGTCTTGCCCAATATGATTAACCAAATTAAGGCGTTACCCGCATTTGACGACAACTACATTTGGAGCCTTCTCTGCGACGATAACAAGACCCTCTGCGTTGTAGATCCTGGGGATCCCGTCCCTGTGATTAAGATGATCGAAGAGCAGTCCCTCACGCTCGACTGCATACTTATCACACATCACCATCCCGACCACACTGGCGGGATAGCAGAATTGGCAGCGAAATATTCATGCAAGGTTTACGGCCCGGATAATTCGAGCATTGGGGGTATCACTGATGTAGTAAAAGAGGGCGATGAGTTTATCCTGTTAGGCGAAACTGTGAGCGTATTAGAGGTGCCTGGCCACACACTCGATCATATTGCATTCGTTGTTGGCCCAAACGCTGCGGGTGGAAAACCTGTCCGGCTTTTTTCCGGCGATACCTTATTCGCAGCTGGCTGTGGCCGTCTTTTCGAAGGCACCCCTGCACAGATGGCAGTAAGCCTCGCTAAACTTACCGCGTTAGGCCCAGAAACTCAGGTCTACTGCACACACGAATACACCCAAGCAAACCTCAAATTTGCTATCGCCTGCGAACCCGGCAATTTGGCAACGCATTTAAGAATAGCGCAGGTCAGCGCGCTAAGAGAACGAGGCGAAATCACGCTCCCAACTACTATTGGTTTAGAGCTTGCGAGCAACCCATTCCTTCGCTGTTCTAACCAGCAGGTAATCGATTCGGTGGAGAATTTCTCAGGCGTCAAGCCGTCGGATGCAATAGCTACCTTCGCAGCAGTGCGCGCCTGGAAAGACGAATTTTGATACTTCTTTTCCGTCTATTGGCGAATGCGGAGCACGTTCCTAATTTGAGGTACTTCGCGCGCGTTTTTCACAGTTTTGTTTTAGGACTTTTGCTGGCTGCCTGCTCAGCTCTTGAAAACTCGTCACCTCGGGTGAGTAACCCTGAATTAGCGCAAGCGAAACAACTAATCGTTGAGCCCTCATCCTCGCTTGCTCTTATACCCTTCATGGAAGATCCGTCGCCTGATAAGACTCCTACCGATGTCTGGGAGAGACTGAGGCTTGGCTTTGATCTTACCAAAAACTACGAGCACCCGAGTGTCTCCCGACAACTCAAACGGTATCGCCAACAGCAGGATTACTTCGACCTTGTCAGAGATAGAGCCCGCCCATTTTTGTATGAGGTAGTTGAACAAGTCGAACAGCGGGGGCTACCGCTAGAACTTGCGCTTCTCCCCTTCGTAGAGAGCGCGTTTAATCCTAACGCCTATTCTCCGCAAAATGCTGCAGGGCTATGGCAATTTGTTTCGGCGACTGGGCGAAGCTATGGCTTAGAACAGACATGGTGGCTAGACGAAAGGCACGATCCGCTAGAGGCGACTCGTGCCGCGTTAGATTATCTGGAAATTCTGTATGCCGAATTTGACGAGGACTGGCTTCTCGCGCTCGCAGCCTACAACGCGGGAGGCGGCAATATTCGTCGCGCGATGCGTAAACAACCGGCACTGAGCAGCGATCAGAGTCGTTCACGATTCTGGGATCTGAAATTGAATGGAGAGACCCGCGACCATATTCCGCGAATACTCGCCTTAGCCTTAGTAGTTGAGAACCCAAGTGAGTACGGCGTAGAACTACTTCCGATTCCTAATGAGAAATACCTCTATCCAGTAGCAATCTCAAACCAAATAGATCTCAGCCTTGCAGCACGCCTTGCAGAGTTAGACCTAGGCACGCTTAAAAGCCTCAATCCTCAGTATCGTCAATGGGCGACCCCGCCAAATGACGTCCGCACGCTTTATCTTCCAGCCGAAGAAAGTAGTCGTCTGGCCGAAGCGCTTCTTACAATCGACCAATCGACACTGATTACCTTTGATCGCTACAAGATAAAGTCAGGCGACACCCTGGGTGCTATTGCACGCCAACTCGGCACCCGAGTTGAAGTGCTGCAAAGTGCTAACAACCTAAACGGGAGCAGGATCGTAGCAGGCGATTCTTTGTTAGTTCCGAGAGGGTACCTGGGCGACTTTCCTGCGCCAACCGAAATAGACGAAGAGATAATACAGGCTATCGCACCTTCTACGTACACAGTAAAACGTGGGGATAATCTATGGTCTATCGCGCGCCGCTACAATTTGGTATCCACTCAACTTGTGCAATTAAACAATTTGTCTGATGCAGCAATATTACAGCCTGGGCAAAAATTGCTATTAAGAACCATTGGGACAAAGCCGTCGACAACGACAAACAGCGATTAATACTGACTTCATCTCAATCGGCTGCTTGAGCTAACGACTACGCGGTAGTCGCAAAAATAAGAAGAGAATATTATGACAGCGATTTCGACCACTACGGGCACTGAGTTCTTTGGGCACCCAAAAGCATTAGTCATCTGCTTTCTTACGGAGATGTGGGAGCGATTTAGCTACTATGGCATGCGGGCGCTGCTCATTTTTTATCTCACCCAGCACTTTCTCTTTAGCGATGAAGTAGCTGCTGGAATATTCGGCTCCTATATTTCACTCGTCTATATTACGCCCGTTTTAGGTGGCATTATTGCTGACCGGTATTTGGGCGCCAGTAAAGCCGTCATTCTTGGCGCGATTCTGCTCGTTGCAGGTCATCTGGGAATGGCTCTAGAAGGCACGCAAGCTATTGAGAGGATGGGGCCGGGGGGCAGTGAAATTATAAGAGACCCCTTCTATATTCAAACATTCTATTTCTCACTCGGCCTTATTATCGTTGGTGTTGGATTTCTAAAAGGGAATATTTCAACACTCGTTGGGTCGCTTTATGACCGCGAAGACCCTCGCAGAGATGGAGCCTATACCCTGTTTTATATGGGCATTAATCTTGGTTCTTTCTTAGGGGCAATCATTTGTGGGTTTTTACTTCAGTATAAAGGCTTCAACTGGGGCTTCGGAGCAGCTGGGATTGGCATGCTTGCGGGACTCGTCGTTTTCATAAAAGGACGGCATTTGTTCGGTGATGCAGGACTACCAAAGCAGCCCGAGCAACTCGCGCGAAAGACTCTAGTTGGCCTAAGTACAGAGTGGTTGATCTATGCAGCCAGCCTTTTCGCGGTTTTCATTTGCTGGCAACTAATGCAGTCGCCTGCGATTGTCGGCGGGCTTCTTGGCACCTCTTTGGTACTCGCGGTCGGCGCAGTTGTCTTCTATTCTTTGACTCAATGCGAACCTATAGACCGCGATCGAATGCTCGTCTGCTTGTTCCTAATGAGTTATCAGGTGATTTTCTGGTCGCTTTTCGAACAAACAGCGAGTTCGTTAAGCCTCATGACTGATCGTAATGTGGATCGCGTTATTCTCGGTTTTGAGATTCCAGCTGCTGCGTTTCAATCGATCAATGCCTTTTTTATTATCACGCTTGCGCCACTATTCAACTTCCTGTGGATCACGCTAGCACGGCGCGGATGGGAGCCTTCAACTCCGACTAAATTTGCGTTGTCGCTTATTCAGCTTGGCCTCGGTTTCCTGCTCCTCGTTTATGGCGCAGGACTTGCAACAGACCCGACCCAAGTTGCCGTTATTTGGATTGTGCTCCTTTACCTTTTGCATACCACCGGCGAGCTTTGCATCTCGCCGGTTGGGCTTTCGATGACCTCTCGCCTTTCAGTCCCCGGAGTGGTCGGAATGATGATGGGTTGCTGGTTCTTAGCCTCCGCGGCTGGTAATTACGTCTCTGGTACTATTGCAGCGATGACAGGTTCTGCGACGGTAGGTGGCGAAGTCGTAGATCCAGCCGCAGCACTTCAAACCTATATAGACGTTTATCAGACTGCAGGCATTTATAGCATTGTCGTCGGTCTATTGGCGTTGGCACTTGTGCCGATAATTAAAAATTATATGCATGACGCATAATCACGCATCAACATAAGTCAGAATACAACAGCATAAGGAGTAGCTGCATGGGTTACATGACCGGAAAAAAAGTCCTCATCCTCGGGGTTGCAAGCAAACTGTCTATTGCCTCGGGTATTGCAGAAGCGATGCATAGAGAAGGGGCAGAACTCGCGTTTACCTACCAAGGTGAGAAGCTACACGATAGAGTCGTCAAATTTGCTGCTGGTTGGGATTCCGAGTTGGTTTTCCCTTGCGATGTAACCAGTGATGAGCAGATCGATGCGTTGTTCGAAGACCTTTCTAAGCATTGGGACGGCATCGATTGCATCGTTCACTGCCTTGCTTTCGCGCCAGGCAATGAGCTCGATGGCAACTACGTAGACGTAACCACTCGCGCAGGCTTTAGCCTCGCACATGAAATCAGCTCTTTTAGCCTCGTTGCGCTAGCCAAGGCGGGGGCGAAGATGATGGAAGGTCGCAACGGCTCGCTGCTAACACTCAGTTATCTTGGCGCAGTGCGCAGCCTGCCAAACTACAATGTGATGGGGCTAGCCAAAGCGAGCCTTGAAGCAAATGTTCGTTATATGGCCTCAGCGTTAGGACCCAAAGGTATTCGCGTTAATGCGATTTCCGCCGGACCGATTAAAACACTCGCTGCAGCAGGGATAAAAAGTTTTAGGAAGATGCTCGAACACAATGCCAAGCAGACACCTTTGCGCCGTAATGTCACTATCGGAGAAGTTGGTAATGCCGCGAGCTTTCTTTGCTCGGATCTCGCCTCAGGTATAAGCGGTGAGATACTCTATGTCGATGGGGGATTCAACACCACCGCTATGGGATCGCTTGAACAAGCGGACTAGCGGAAGTGAGTACTGCCTAGTCGCTCGACTAGGCAGTATGATTTTCGCAAAAAATTAGAACGTATCGCCATCAAGATCGCGCTCTGGTACTACGATATCGCCAGTCTCTCTCAAATTAGCGACAAACGCTCTCAGCTCACTACTGCCTAAGTCGCCAACCACACTCTCTCGCATCGCGCTTTTCTCTGCATCGGCCAACGCATCAAAGCTGCCCTCGGCAACTGAGGTAAGCTCTGCCATAACAAAAGTGCCATTCGCTAAACTTTGTTGCGAACGTGACACGCTGCCGTCAGCAGGCGCGGGTAACGCGAAAATAGACTCGATAATTTCTCTGTTCACATTGCTCTGCGTGCGACGTACCGCAACCTCTGAGCGCCACTGCAATTCGTTGTCTTCAAGAAACAACTCGGTGTCGCTGTCCGCCTCTAAGAGCGTCGCTAGCTCGTTCCCTAGAGCGGTTACTGCGTCGCGCTCCATCTGCGAACGTAAAGCTACTGCTATCTGAGGTTCTACATCGTCTAAGGGGAGAATGCCCTCTGGAGTGATTGTGTTCACTCTGAGGACAACTGCTCGTTCTTCGCCGACCTCGATCACGTCGCTGTTATTGCCATCTAGCATTACTTCATCCGAAAATGCGGCCTCCAAAATGCGAGGATCAGAGAACAAGCCACCACCACCGCTGCGATCGAAATCACCGCTGGTGAGAATATCGAGGCCGAGTTCGACGCTGAGCCGCTGCAAATCGGATGATTCGAAGGCCAAATTAGATAAATCAGACAAAGCTCCCGCAAATGATTGCTCAACTTGCGCTGATTTTAAATCACGCTCAATGCGTGCAGCTACTTCATCGAGTGACTGAAAAACCGCCGAATTGTCTTCAGTAAGCTTTACCACGTGTATGCCAAATTCAGTCTCGACAGGGCCGGCTGTATCACCCACGGCAAGACCTTCAAGCGCCTCTTCAATCTCACTTGGGAACGCACTACCGTCGCTAAAACCTATGTCTCCGCCCTCTTCTGCCGACACTTGGTCGCTCGATAGCTCTAACGCAAGAGACTCGAAGCTCTCGCCTAGATTTAGTCGTTCGAGAGCTGCTGCCGCTGCTTCCATTGCTTGATCAACCGACAGTGTCGAACTCGTTTCGAACAAAATATGCGACGCTCGTTTCTCAGCTGAACCTTCGAAGCTACTGCGCTCAATCTCATACTGAGCTTGCACCGCTCCTTCTTCCAGCTCAATCGCATCCGCAAGACTTGCCTTATCGAGAACAACATAATCAACAGTCACACTCTCAGGTCGGACGAAACGTGTCTGATTTGACTCATAATAAGCGGCAATTTCGTCACCGGTAATAGGCGTGCCTAATGTGCGAGTACCGGGCGGAATAGTTAGATAACGGAAATCTCTCGTCTGGGCACTCAGGGACGCTAGCGTCTGGAGCTCAGACTCTGTGGCAAAACCTGATGAAGAATAGGCATTAACGACTTGTGAAAGAAGCATCTGACGGCTGAGTGCGTCTTTGTAAGACTGGATCGAGAACCCTTGGCTATTCATCGTTCTAACCGCAAACTCTGGTTCGAAACGACCACTTACTTGGAAATTAGGATTATCGATAATTGCTCGGTCGATGCGTTTAGCCGAAATGCCCAACGCTGCAGCTTGAGCTGCCTGCCGCAGCAAAGTCTCCTCTACTATCTGGTTGATCGCGATTTGCTCGAGCAAAGACTGATCGACGCCCTCGGCGCTACCTCCGATGGAATTGATGAGCTCTTGAACACCCTGCTGCAATTGGAAATCGCTAATTTCTTCGCCATTTACTTCGGCAATTCCTGGCGCGCGCGTGAGTCCACCAATAATCGATTCAGCCCCGAAAAGGACAAAAATAGCGACGATTAATCCTATGATGACCTTAGCGATGACACCTTGAGAATTGTCGCGGATGTCTTGCAGCATGGTAAGTCCTATCCTAAATGAGTTTTTGCCAATGATACGTGATATCAAGCCTAAGCCGAAGCGAGATTTTAGCATCATATAACGACAAAGAGCGCATCAATGATGCGCTCTTTGTCGTTATAACTTGGCTTTAGCCAGATTAGAAACCGTTACGTGTTTACGGCGTCTTTTAATGCTTTACCAGCTTTAAAGCTTGGTACGCGAGCCGCTTTGATCTCAATTGCTGCGCCGGTCTGTGGGTTGCGACCTGTGCGCGCTGCGCGGTGCTTTGTCGCAAATGAGCCGAATCCAACCAACACTACAGGGTCTTCTTTTTTGAGCGAGTCTGTAATCGCATCGATTATGGCGTCAATTGCACGGCCCGCTGCTGCTTTGGGTAAGTCCGCACTTTCTGCTACAACGTCTATGAGTTCTGATTTATTCACAATATCCCCTTTACTTACGTTATTTATGATTTTATGTTTTGTAATTTTAAATAGTTCGCAACAAAATTTTATTAATGTTGCGTAAACTATTTCGTAAACTATTCCGTGGACATGGTAACTGAAACGACGTGATCATACGACACAAAAAACGCGCTAACAGGCTTGAACCCCACGAACCCTCTACCGTTATACCAATAGCCGAAATCCGGTGTCAACTAAAAACAGCACGTAAAAATCCGCAAAAGTAAAAAGCCACTAACTGCGAAAAATGCAAACGAAACGACTAGTTAAACTTTCTAGTGCCGTTCTAAGTTACCAGCCTCAGGCGCGGCACCCTGCTTTTCCTTTACCTTAGCCGCAGCAATAGCCTCTAGCGTTAACGGTGTCGGCTGATGCTGCAAAGCCACCTCTAATACCTGATCTATCCAGCGTACCGGCACAATTTCGAGGTCCGCCTTAATGTTGTCAGGAATCTCAGCAAGATCACGCTCATTGTCAGCGGGAATCAGCACCGTTTTTATATTGCCCCGATGAGCCGCGAGCAGCTTCTCTTTCAGTCCACCGATTTTTAAGACTTGTCCGCGCAGGGTGATTTCACCCGTCATTGCAACATCAGCGCGGACCGGAATCTCAGTAAGGACTGACACTATCGCTGTACACATACCAACACCAGCGCTTGGCCCATCCTTCGGTGTCGCACCTTCTGGCACGTGAATATGCAAATCGCGCGTCTCGTGAAAGTTTGAAGGCAAGCCCAGCGAGGCACTGCGGCTGCGAACAACAGTTAATGCCGCTTGAATTGATTCCTGCATCACATCGCCGAGGGAACCCGTTTTTATAGTCTTACCTTTGCCTTCTACAGCAATAGCCTCGATCGTAAGAAGCTCTCCTCCGACTTGCGTCCAAGCGAGACCGTTAACTTGACCGATATGGTTCTCTTCTTCAGCCTTGCCGTAATCGTATTTTCTTACGCCGGAATACTCTTCGAGGTTATCCGCGTCGAGTTCGACTTTCGCATGTTTGCCCTTGAGAGAATTGTTTTTAACTACTTTCCGGCAAATCTTTGCGACTTCACGCTCAAGTCCTCGGACGCCCGCCTCTCGAGTGTAATAGCGAATGATGTCACGAATCGGCTGCTCGCTTATAGCGAGCTCTTCGTCTTTTACGCCATTGTTCTTTTTCTGCTTTGGCACAAGATAGCGTTCGGCAATATTGAGCTTCTCTTCCTCGGTATAGCCAGGAATGCGAATAACTTCCATTCTGTCTAAGAGCGCTTCTGGAATATTCATACTGTTTGATGTGCAGACAAACATCACCTCAGAGAGATCATAGTCGACCTCAAGGTAATGATCGTTGAAGCTGCCGTTCTGCTCGGGATCTAATACCTCGAGCAGCGCAGAGGCCGGGTCGCCACGATTATCCATTCCCATTTTGTCTATTTCATCAAGCAAGAAGAGCGGATTTTTAACGCCTACTTTCGATAGCTTCTGCATCAGTTTGCCCGGCAGAGAGCCAATATAGGTGCGACGATGCCCACGAATTTCAGCTTCATCGCGAACGCCACCCAATGCCATTCGCACAAATTTGCGATTCGTTGCGCGCGCAATCGACTCGCCCAATGAGGTTTTTCCAACACCAGGAGGTCCAACGAGGCAGAGTATTGGCGCTTTCAATTTTTTAACGCGCTTCTGTACAGCTAAGTATTCTAGGATCCGCTCCTTCACTTCTTTTAGACCATAGTGATCGTCTTCTAAAATTTGCTCAGCCTTGTCTAATTCGAGCCTGACCTTACTTCGTTTTTTCCATGGAACATTGATCATCCAATCGAGGTAGGTCCTGACCACAGAAGCCTCAGAGGACATTGGAGACATTTGCTTGAGCTTACTCAACTCTGAATTAGCTTTGTCTCTCGCCTCTTTCGGCATCCCTGCGTCTTCGATTTTTTGTTTCAGCTCTTCAGCTTCATTGGGGATGTCTTCGAGCTCACCCATTTCTTTCTGAATCGCTTTCATTTGCTCGTTAAGGTAGTACTCGCGCTGACTCTTCTCCATTTGTTTTTTTACGCGTCCGCGGATGCGTTTTTCGACTGCGAAGAGATCTATCTCGCTCTCTATTAGAGCCATCAGATGCTCAATGCGCGCCTGCAGCCCGGCGAGTTCCAGCAGGTTCTGCTTCTCCTCGAGTTGGAGTGACATGTGTGAGGCGATAGTATCTACCTGCCTGCCAGCCTCATCGATACTCGAAATTGAACTCATAACCTCAGGTGGGATTTTCTTGCTGAGCTGAACATAGTGATCGAACTGCGCCAGTAATGACCGAATTAGCGCGTCGGTCTCTTTCGCCGAAGGCTCCTCTCCTGCGAGGACGCTAACATTCGCTGCTACATAATCGTCTTCGTAATTAACCGATTTGATTTTGGCGCGATCGAGTCCTTCGACTAACACCTTAACAGTGCCGTCAGGCAAACGAATCAGCTGGAGAATGGTAGCAACCGTGCCGATCTGGTAGAGATCAGACGCACTTGGGTCGTCGTCAGCAGCGCTTTTTTGGGCGACTAACAGCACTTTTTTATCAGATGCCATCGCCGTCTCAAGCGCCTTAATTGATTTAGGCCTGCCGACGAAGAGGGGTTGAACGATCTGGGGATAAACTACGACGTCTCTTAATGGCAAGAGAGGAATAGAATTGGTTATAACATTAGACGTAACTGACTCTTCATTAGTACTCATGGGCTACCTTTGCGAATGGCGACCCCTGAGAGCCAGCCTTGTATTAGTTAGACACTCTAGTCATGGTGGCAAGAAGATGAAATTTCAAGCCTGTCAGTCTTTGGCAGCCGCCTTGCTCGTTGAAGCTTCCGCGTTTTCGAACATAAGCAAAGGCTCTGACTCGCCGTCTATCACTGCCGCATCTATGACCACTTTGCTGACTTTTTCGAGCGATGGGATCTTGTACATGCTGTCTAAAAGCACCGATTCCATTATCGAACGCAGGCCCCGTGCGCCTGTCTTACGCTCTTTCGCTTTCTTGGCTATTGCGCGCAGCGCATCATCACGGAACTGTATTTCTACACCCTCCATCTCGAAGAGCTTTGTGTATTGCTTTGTAAGCGAATTTTTAGGCTCATTTAGAATACGAACTAACGCATCTAGATCCAATTCCTCAAGCGTCGCAATCATTGGCAGACGGCCTACAAATTCCGGGATCAGACCGTATTTTACGAGGTCTTCAGGTTCTACGCTGCGCAGCGCTTCTCCGACCTTATCTTCAGTTTCTTTTGAGCGCACTTCAGCGGAGAATCCGATGCCGCTCTTATGCGAACGGTCGAGAATAATCCTGTCGAGCCCCGCGAAGGCGCCGCCACAAATAAACAGGATGTTGGACGTGTCGACTTGAAGGAACTCTTGCTGCGGATGTTTACGGCCGCCTTGCGGAGGCACCGAGGCGACGGTGCCCTCAATAAGCTTCAAAAGCGCCTGCTGCACGCCTTCACCTGACACGTCGCGCGTAATAGAAGGATTGTCTGATTTACGCGAAATTTTGTCTATTTCGTCGATATAGACAATACCAATCTGCGCTTTGTCTACGTCGTAGTCGCATTTCTGCAGCAACTTTTGGATGATGTTTTCAACATCCTCTCCTACGTAACCGGCCTCGGTAAGCGTTGTTGCGTCGGCAATCGTGAAGGGAACATCAAGCATACGTGCGAGCGTCTCAGCAAGCAGAGTCTTGCCGGTACCCGTCGGACCCACCATGAGAATATTGCTCTTACCTAATTCGACGTCACCTTTGCCGCTTTCGTAGTTGAGTCGCTTGTAATGATTATAGACAGCCACTGCTAGGACTTTCTTTGCTGCGTCTTGGCCAATGACGTATTCGTCGAGTGTCTCTTTGATCTCTTTGGGAACGGGCAATTTGCGCGCCTTCGAGTCTGACTCGCGCTCTTGAACCTCTTCCTTAATTATATCGTTACAAAGCTCTACGCATTCGTCGCAAACAAAAACGGAAGGCCCGGCAATCAGTTTCTTAACTTCTTGCTGGCTTTTAGCGCAGAACGAACAGTAAAGCAGTTTGCCGCCATCGTCTGGCTTATTAAAATCGTCGTCTGACATAAAAAATGCTCAACTTTGTAATCGTGAGGTAGGCGCTAAACGCCTGCTAATGTCTTTTTATCTTCGCGTCTTCCAATAACTTTATCGACGAGGCCGTATTCGCAAGCTTCATCGGCACTCATGAAATTATCGCGCTCGGTATCTTTGGCAATTCTCTCTTCGTCCTGACCGGTGTGCTCTGCCATCAAAACATTAAGTCTTTTACGTATCTTAATGATTTCATTAGCCTGTATTTCTATATCTGAGGCTTGTCCTTGCGCACCACCGCTTGGCTGATGGATCATCATGCGCGAATGCGGCAGCGCGAGACGCTTGCCCTTAGCTCCACCTGACAACAGCATGGCCCCCATGCTGGCAGCCTGACCGATACACATGGTGCTCACATCTGGCTTAATAAACTGCATTGTGTCATAGATCGATAAACCGGCTGTCACAGATCCGCCCGGGGAATTGATGTACAGGTGAATATCCTTATCAGGGTTTTCGGACTCTAAAAACAGCAACTGCGCCACGACCAGATTAGCCATATGGTCTTCGACTTGCCCAGTTAAGAAAATCACTCTGTCTTTTAGCAATCGGGAGTAAATATCATATGACCGCTCGCCGCGCGCAGTCTGCTCAACCACCATAGGTACTAAGGCGGCTGAGGGTTGTTCAAAGCTAGTAGGCATATTGATGTCCTTCGAATCTAAAGGCGAGGCTGCGGCAAACTGCGGCCTCGTTTGTCACAGGTATTACTCCGCGTCGGCGTTTTCAGACTGCCTTTGCTCAGGTTTAATGACTTCCTGGTAGGAGACCGTCTTGTCTTCAACTTTTGCCGCGTCGAGGATGTAATCGAATACCTGATCTTCAACTACAGAACTTTCGATTGCCGAAAGCTGTTCTTGATTACCGTAATACCAATTGATCACCTCTTCGGGTGACTCGTAGGTAGCCGCAAGCTCTTCGATTGTCTCACGGACTTTAGCAGGATCTGCCTTCAGGTTTTGAGTCTGCATTACCTCACCAAGCACTAAGCCGAGCTTAACCCGACGCGATGCCTGTTCAGTAAAGAGCTCGTCTGGGAGCATACTTGGGTCTAAATTCGCCCCACCACCCATTTGCTGGAGTGCTTGCGCTTTAAGCTGCTGTATTTCAGCCGTGATTAGCGCCGAAGGCACGTCAAGCGCGACGATTTCGATAAGCTTGTCCATGACCTGTGCCTTAAGCTTATTGCGGCTAGCCGCTTTGAGCTCGCGCTTCATATTGTTTGCAACTTCTTCGCGAAAGGCCTCATTACCGCCTTCTTCAACGCCGAAACTTTTGAAAAACTCTTCGTCTACCGCAGGTAGCACCTGCTCGCTGACGCTGTTGAGCACCATGTCGAATTCGACCGCTTTACCGGCCAATTCGGCGTTGTGGTATTCGTTTGGAAAACTGAGGGACAGCGTAAATGCGTCGCCAGCAGACTTGCCAATGAGACCGGCTTCGAAGCCCGGTATCATACGCTCAGAGCCGATGACCAAATCTGTGCCTGCAGCTTTGCCGCCCTGAAACTCTTCGCCGTCAAGTTTGCCGTTATAGTCGATATTTACACGATCTGTATCTGCTGCAGCACGCTCAACGGTTTCCCAGGTCTGGCGCTGCTTGCGCAATGTTTCGATCATCTCTTCGATATCGGCATCGCCAATATCCGCGCCTAATCGCGACACTTCAAGTGCGCTGAAATCGGGTAGCGTGACCTCAGGATAAACCTCGAAGGTTGCCGTGAAAGTCAGGTCAGCGCCCTCTTCCAGATTACCAGGCTCGATAGAAGGCTGCCCGGCAGGCTTAACAGACTCCTGGGTCAGTGCGTCGAAATACGATTGATTGATCATTTCGCCGACTACGTCTTGGCGCACGCTTTTACCAAAGCGACTCTTAATAACCTTAAATGGCACTTTACCTTTTCGGAAGCCTTTTAGGTTAACCGACCCCGCAGCCTCTTGCAGGCGCGCATTAATGGCAGTCTCAACCCTTTCGCTCGGCACGGCGATAGTCATTTTTCTCTCGAGACCTTGGGTTGTTTCTATAGAAACCTGCATTGATAAACCTCTTCCGAACAAGAGTCGCTTCCACGCTCTCGCAGTTAATGAATTGAGTGGTCTTTGAAACCGCTTAAAGTAGCAGACCCGCTCTACAAAGCATGAGATTTTCCCACAGCAGCTAGCCTTATTCAATCACCGTCTCGTGGGCAAGGGCGTAAGTTGGAAAACGGGGTTGCCAATAACTCAAATTCGACACACAATCAGGTAACATTTGGGCTGCAAGATACAGGCAAATGACAGCCGTCTAACCAATAGGATTCATAAAAACAATAGGGTGGCACAATGAATACTTCAACCGAGGGAAAAGATGAGACCGCGAACCGTGACTCTGAGGATCTGAGCGCCCATGTCAGCGAGGTCTATGAGGACAACAGCTTGTGGTATTTCCGTAACACGCTAGGCGAGCAGGTCGGCCCGTTCCGCTATGCAAGCGAGGCGAAATCAAATCTTGAGTCGCTTCTAATGAAGCTTCAAACACGGCTCAAACCTGAACAATAGCAGCAATAAGCAATGCTTTAAGCGGCTATCGAGGCAGGTGGCGCTAGCCTTGTCGCGCTGCATCTATTAAGTATATGGGTAGCATGCTCTAAAAAGAAGAAATAACCCTGCCTTGTAACAATGTGCGCCCGCCCTTTAGGCAGCTGTTGCGCGAGGAGAACAGAAGACCTTCCTACCCTTTCATCATCCCCTCGACCTTGCCAAAAATCAACATCGAGAGTGAGTTTGGCTAACTGGTAGTCGAACGGAGCGAACCCTATAGATTCGTCTTGCGCCACGCCCCTCGAGCCCTGGCTAAGCGCCTCGCGCCTGTCCAAGACAAGAATACGTCGTAACTCGCTGCTGTTTAAAGCCCGCCTGTCATATTTGCAAAGCTCCTTGCGCAGCGTATCGATATAGTTTCCCGTTGATTTTCGATCAACAAGCTCTCGCAGCGTCCAACCGTGGCGAACAAGCGCTGCCACCCCCCTATTCATCCAAGGCCGCAGCCCACCAGCCCCCCGAAGTGTGAGTAGCGGTCCGCATGGTATAGCCCCTAGGCTTATCTGCCCTTTTATCCGTGCGGGGTCTAGTCGCGCCAGTGCCAGTGCATACACTGCACCGTGTCCAAGCGTTAGAGTAGAGACACTGGTGAGCGCTAAGTGATCGAGTAATTCCACCAAGTCATGACCAAAAGGCTCAGGTGTGTTGCTGAAGCAAAACTCACTTTTGCCAATGCCCGGACGATCAACGGCTATTAACCGAAGATCACTTAGCTGGGCTTGCTCATGAAAGAGGCTTGCTTCGAGGCGCGAACTGCCGTTTGAGTGGAAAAATAGAACTGGCAGCCCATCAGGACAGCCGAACTCACTCCATGCAAGTATTCGTGAGGAAGCGAGACGCAGTGTATTAAATTCGGTTTCTAGCCATCCAGTCTTAGCTGCGGTTGGGGTGACAACAGTACTGGCAGAAGGTTTCGTTAGATGCGTCTTTCCCTTCAAGCGCTCGTTTCTTATTGTCATTCCAACGCTCCGTGTGACCTTCAATTCGCTTCCAATCCCCGTCTGACGTAAAGCGTGACGCGGAAAGCTCTCGACAGAGAGATATTAACGTGGGAATATTTCCCACGTCAACCTGAAGCAACCTACGCACAGGCCGAGTTGGGAAACGATTTTCCACAGGACTGTCGCAGGACTATCACAGGACTATCAAAGGACTATACTGAGAATATGTCCCAACAAAACACAGACAGGCAACAGGCTTCGAGCCTTTTATTAGCTGCAATTGCGAAAGCATTGAAGCCAATTGTTCGCTTGCTTCTTCATTACGGCATAGGCTACCCACAACTCATCGCACTTCTTAAACACCTTTACGTCGGTATTGCGGAAGAGGAGTTGAATACACCCATCAAGCGCATCTCCGATAGTCGAATCACCCTCTTGACCGGTGTACATCGTAAAGACGTTGCTAGGCTTAGAAACGTCACCCCAGAAGAGCAAGGCGAGCTAACAAAGAGCTTTCTGGTCGACGCCTCGAGCTACAGTCCAGCCCCACTAGGCGCCCGTCTGGTTGCCGAGTGGCTTGCAAACCCGCGGTTTTTGGAAGGAAGGGTCGATGGCAACCCGCCCGCTCCACTTGCCATTCGAGCCACCGAAAACGGCGATCACCCCGATTTCCAGGAATTGGTCGAAAAAATTTGTAAAAAAGACATGCGCGCCCGATCCGTTTTGGACGAATGGCTAAGACTTGGGATCGTCAGCATAACCAACGAGCACGTGACACTTAATACCGAAGCCTTCGCTCCAACGAAAGGTCTAGACGCAAAAGCGTATTTTTTCGGCCGCAATATTCAAGACCATGTAGAGGCAGGCGCGAGCAATCTTCGGGGTACTGCCGCCCCTTTTTTCGATCGCAGTGTTTTCTATGACCGACTCTCACTTCAATCGATAGACGAACTCACAGCGCTGTCCAGAAAAGGGGCAAGCGCCCTTCTTACTCAGATAAACTCTCGAGCTCACAGCCTACAAGAAAGAGACAACCCGCCCGCCTTGGCTTCCGGCTCGTCTACTGAACTCGCTTCTGGTCACGCGCCTGATGCTAGTGGCAAGGCAAAAAGGCAAGAGCAATTTAGATTTAATCTCGGTATATTTAACTACCACACCGCCTCCGAACAGCAAGCCGAGACTAGCAGTGATGATTAACCTAAAGGCAAATAGCGCACCCCTGCGAATGCTGACGACTGTCGACACAGTGATGAGCGTTTTGCCTTTCCGCCTAGTGCTAGCTCTCGTAGTCGCTTGTTTATTGATCCTCGGCTCGTTCAAGCCTGCAGCAAGTGATCGAAAAGGCGGAGACGAGGGCAGCGGTGTCGGGGGTACTGGAATACTAGACCTGCCTGGTACAGGTTTGGGCGGTTCTGGTCTACGTCCGTTCTTGGGCATTGCTACACCACAAGGCTCTCCCCTAGAGATAGCGTCAGCCCAGTTGGCGGTAGACCGCCCTTTGCGCGCGTCAAGTGATGAAATTGTCGTTTTACACGAGCGCTACCTCCCATTGGCAACGGCAAGCCTTAAACCAACAACTGCGCCAACCTCGTCCCCGGCGCACTCGTCCCCGGCGCACTCGGCCCTTATGAGTCCGTCCCTTGAGGGTCCTTCCATGGAGGGTTCTTCCCTGGAGAGTCCGTCCCTGAAGAGCTCGGCCTTTGTGAGCTCAACCCTTGTCAGAGTGCTGAAAACTGAGCCGCTTTCAGTGGACGCCATTGCGCACCCAATCGATTTATCGCAGGTACCGACCATAGAGGGCTTTGTAGAAACTGCCACGACATCGGTGGCAATCGACTACGAGCATCGATCAGCGGGAAGCCTAAGTATTACGGAGTCAATTGAATACAGCACCCAGGACAACAACTCAGTGCTGGCGTTAAGCGCCATCGCGCTAGCAGACACTGCAGTAGAGGATCCGACTGAGTCAGGTAACCGAGCAGAACCACTCGTGTGGAAAGACATCGCCAATTGGTTAAATGCTAATGCGGCAAAGGCCGCCGAGGCAGACGCGGCAGCAGCGAAAGAATGGAACAACGAAAACAGTGACAATCTCGCTATAGCAGAGATGGCGCGAGCTACAGGCATTAGACGTCCTCAGTTACCCCCTCTACAGCGGGCGAGGCCTTTGCAGCGCGCCGCTATTCTACCGCCAAGAGTGCGTCCGCTTGGGCTTTAATCGGCGGCTGGGCCGAAGGCACACGCGAGCTAAATCAAAGGCGATACGCTAACTGCAGGTACAGGACTCTATCGGCGCTGGCTGACGTGAGCCCAGCACTCATAAGTGCAGTCAATGACCACGCGGGGGTCAACTCCCAACCAGCATAAACGCTCACTTCTTTCACATCGCCGAAGAATTGCGAAGCGGTTGCACGGTAGTCATAAATCAAACCCGCACTTATTTTCGACGTCACCCTGCGCGCTATTCCAACCTGAGCAAAGCCTGAGCTTTCAATATCGGCGAAGACGGCAGAGTCGCCGCGATTACTATACCCTGCTGTCGCGAAGACAGTGTTCTCTCCAAGGTAAAAAGATGACTCCAATTGAAAGGAGATGTCTCGCTCACCGGTGCCGAGATTCTTCTCTACACTGGCTGTTGGAATTTTAAGACTCACGCGCCCGCCAAGCGAGAAGGAGTCCCCGAATAGCCTAGGCAGCCTGCTGTCTTCAATCCCAATCGTTCGGGTATAGCCAAGCTCGAGCAAGCTATCACCGGTGCCCGAATAGCGGCGAACCGAATCGGCGGCGACAGCACGCGTTACGCCACCGAGATTTACAAGTACATTGCCAGGTCCTTCGACGCGAAGCTTGGCGACGGAGATCTGACCGCTCCAGCCGCCTTTTTCCAACGCCCAACTTAGTGGAATATAAGTGATACGCGTCTTATCCAGGGCTCCAAAGCCGCCATCGGCGTAATAAAGCCCTAAGCCGACCTGTTGCTCGACACCGCGCAATAGGTCAGCGCCCTGCGCGGCAAGGCCAATGGGTAGAGCGCTCAGTAGGACGCAAAGCAGCACGCTCGGGCCTAGCCCAGAGGCGGTATTAGTCCTGACCATTGACTCCCTCAAAATCGAGGCAGGCCGAGTTGATGCAATAACGAAGACCAGTTACTGCCGGCCCATCGTTAAACACATGACCCAGATGCGAATTGCAGCCGGCACACACCACCTCAGTGCGCTGCATACCGTGACTGTTATCCGATCTCTCTTCGATTGGCGCCGCCGAGGCCGGTAAAAAGAAGCTCGGCCAACCGCACCCAGAGTCAAACTTAGTATCGGAGAGGAACAACACCTCGCCACAGCCCTTACAGCGATAACTCCCTTGCTCGTTTTTGTCCCAAAACTCGCCCGTGAAAGCACGCTCTGTCCCCTGCTTGCGCATGATAGCGAAAGCTTCGGGACCAAGTTTTTCTATCCACTCCGCTTGTGTTGAAGGCAGTTCGTCAGAGCCGATACTTTTATTGGTTATATCGTTCATATTATTCGTCCGGTTAGTACCCGCCTCGGGTTCAGACTTCGTCGAGAGTCCGAGAGGAGTCGCTGCCGCGCAACTAAGTTGCTAGGGAGCAGAGTAATTATTGCGTTACACTTCGGCATGCATAGCCTATCGCTAAACGACACGACTATCTAGTTAGCAAACACCACTTAGCGAATCGGAGATTTTCTCCTCAGCCGGCGCAACTTATCAAAACGAGTAACAGGGTCTACGAGGCACATGAAGACAAAAGAGATCAAGCAGTCAGACAAGCTAGGCATGGTTTGCTATGACATCAGAGGCCCAGTACTTGAACGCTCAAAGCAGCTCGAAGAGGAAGGACATCGCATTCTTAGGTTGAACATCGGCAACCCAGCCGTGTTTGGGCTAAATGCCCCTGATGAAATAATCCAAGATGTCATTCGCAATCTACCGACTGCCGAAGGCTACTGCGACTCCAAAGGTCTATTTTCTGCTCGTAAAGCGATCATGCAGGAGTGCCAGCGTTTAGGTGTTATGGATGTAGAGATCGATGATATCTATTTAGGCAATGGCGTGAGCGAGCTCATTACGCTTTCGATGCAGGCGCTTCTCAATAATGGCGATGAAGTACTCATACCTGCGCCAGATTATCCATTATGGACAGCCGCCGTCTCGCTAAGTGGTGGCAAACCTGTCCATTATCATTGTGACGAACAGGCTGATTGGTTTCCTGACCTTGTCGATATCGAATCGAAAATCACGCCCAACACACGCGCATTAGTAGTCATTAACCCCAACAACCCAACAGGGGCGGTATATTCTAAAGAGCTTTTGGAAGGGATAATCGAACTCGCTCGCAAACACTCACTGATACTTTTTGCCGACGAGATTTACAGCAAAATCGTCTACGACGAGGCGGAACATATTCCGCTTGCCTCACTCAGCAGCGATGTCTTCACCGTGAGTTTTAATGGCCTTTCTAAATCTTATAGACTCGCAGGCTTTCGCTCCGGCTGGATGATTCTCACGGGGCCAAAACACCTTGCTAAGAGTTACATTGAAGGCATCGAAATACTCAGCAATATGAGACTCTGTGCCAATGTTCCTGCGCAGCTCGCTGTTCAGACCGCCTTGGGCGGCTACCAAAGCATCAACGACTTAGTTTTACCTACTGGGCGCCTGCGACGGCAGAGGGATATTGCTTGGGAACTCCTTACACAAATCGAGGGAGTAAGCTGTGTAAAGCCGCGCGGCGCACTCTATATGTTTCCCGCACTCGATCCAGCAGTGTTTAAAATCGATGACGATGAGAAACTTATTTTAGACATTCTGGAGCGAGAACAAATTCTGCTCGTCCAGGGCAGCGCGTTCAATGTTGACGACGCTCTGCATTTTAGAGTTGTTTTCTTACCGCGCGAGGAAGATTTGCGCATGGCGATTGGAAAACTTGCTAGGGTTCTAGATAGCTATCGGATCAATTGATCTCGATACCGACTGCAGCTAGCAATTGCCGGTCGGGATCGGACACATCGTGTGCGAGGCTCACACTGCAGCATCCAAGTTCTTGACGCTGCAAAAGCGCTTTTCGCAAACTGTCAAAAGAAGCCGAAGACAACCCCTTTGCCGTGCTTTCACGAAAGGCTCTGTCAATTAGTCTGAGATCAAAAATATCCGCGATGATCTCCCAGCCGCTCACTGCTGCATCGAATTCGTAGTGCACTCGAGATCGGGTCTCGATGACAGGCGCAGGAGACTCTACCCTCGCGTTCAACTTATTCCCATGGCCAACAATATTCGATTGCAAGAAATGATCTTGGAGGGCGGCGAGTAGCCTGTCCGTCGCCGCTCGCTTAGCCTGAAGGCTGTAACCCGCTATGTGTGGCGTGGCGAGACGCGCTGCCGCGACAATCTCCGGCGCCACGATCGGCTCATCCCGCCACACATCCGAGCAATAACTAAACGTTTTATGCCCTGATGCGTAAGCCCTTACGGCATCTTCGTCGACAACTCCTCCGCGACACGCGTTAATTAACACGCCACCCGCAGGTAAAAGAGCGAGCTCGCGCCCACCGATCAAATGGCTAGTAGAATACTCTGCAGAATTATTGAGTGGCACATGGACACAGACCACGTCGCACCTCATAACGTCGTCTAGGGAGACAAACCGACGTGTCTCTTCTGAATGCTCAGACAACGCGCGCGGTGGATCGCAACAGAGCGTGTTGATCCCTGCTGCTTCGAGTCGCTTGTTTAACAAGCTGCCTACGCACCCAACGCCGACAATACCAACAGTTGTGCCAACAAACGAGGCACCGCCATCGGCGTGAAAGCGCGCCAAATAGGCAAGTGCGGCGAAGACATAATCCACGACCGCAGACGCATTAGCGCCTTTGCTGTCGGCAAAGGCTATGCCCTCATCACGGAAGTACTGCTCATCTATATGATTTCTTCCACTGGTTGCAGTGCCGACAAACTTTACCGCGGTGCCGTCGAGAAGACTCTTGTCCACGCGTGTTATTGATCGTACCAACAGAGCATCAGCGTCTAACAAACAGGCGTTATCAATGTCACGCCCCGGCAAAAGAATGAGCTCACTAACCGCACCTTGGAGAAGATCTAAACCGAGTATGCCGCTGTCAGCAACAACTTTCATGGTGCCTCCTCGACTAGCCTAGCAAGTGCTTCGGACATCCTAACTGCGAGCGCAGCTGGTACGAGTGCCTGTTCGAGCAGCAACGCAAATTTGTCACAATTGGGCTTTGCCAGAATAAGCTCAGCGGGTGCTGCAGAAGCAAAAGGCTCAGCGCAGTCGCGGGGTTCTTCGACAATGGTCGCCAAAAGTTTGCAATGCCGCGCTTGCGCTTCAAAACGCTCGAGCTTTTCCGACAATGATTTAGCGCCGCGCATAGGCATCTCGGCAACCGCGTGAAGATTTGCATAGATACCGTCGAGCGACCCAAATTCCGAAAGCAACGCAGTCGCTTTGACAGGTCCGACACCGGGGACGCCAGTGATGCAGTCAACGCTGTCGCCAACCAGCCCAAGATAATCAGGAATACGCGTCGTTGGAACCCCTAATTCTCGTTCGATGTCGATGCGTGACCGACGCCGATTTGCAGAAAAATCCCACATGACATCTGAGTCTGAACGGATGAGTTGCGCGAGATCCTTATCTCTACTGACAATGCATATACCCTGCGCTGACTCTGCTGCATCAAATGAGCGTGAACGCTGTGCGAGTGTGCCTATGATATCGTCTGCCTCGTAGCGCGTGCTCGCATAAACAGGCCACCCAAACGCATCCGCCGCTCGCGCACAAAAGTCTAATTGACGAGCAAGGCTATCGTCCGGCAATTCGCGATTGGATTTATACTCTGGGCTCAGCGCGTGGCGAAACCCTGTGAACAGTGAGTTATCCATTGCAACTGCACCCGATTGCGGGCGCTCACGCCGTTGCAGCGAGAGCAAGAATTGTGCAAAGCCAATGAACGCGCTGAGGTCTTCACCCGACTCATCTAGACTCTCATTATAGGGTGAGAAATAGGCTTGAAATATATAGATCGAGGCGTCGATTAAATAGACGTGTGACGTGCCGCTCACTCCGAACCCTTGCGCAGTAAATAAGTAAACCGCTCGCCCTGCTGCTCACAAGTAACAAGATCGTGTCCTAAGAACGCGCAGAATTTAGGCACATCTCGCGTCGTAGATGGATCGGTCGCGTTAAGCTCCAAAATATCGCCGGCGGCCATTGTTTTAAAGTGCTTATGGAGCAGCATGACCGGTTCGGGGCAATAAAGCCCAGTCGCATCTACTTTAATATCGGCGACAACATTCTCTTCGTTTTTTACCGGCACAAGGCTCGGGATACTCTGGCTCATCTATTTATCCACCGAACTTTTTCCAGTTCACTACTCGTGCCTTATGTCAGCTGACACGCAGAGTCCTTTTAGTTATCTTCCTCATCAAGACTTTGCAAGGCCGCACGAAATTCACGCGGGAAAAGCTGGCAGCTTTGCGAGAGCGCATCAAAGCTGAGAAAGACATCCCCTCTATCAAGCTGCCCTCTCACTTGCTCCACTTTGTCATCGAGTGAAATAACTCTGTCACCATAGTCAGTCCCCTCACGGGTAATAAATTCTTCGATGACGGCATCTAAGACTTCTTTCGACAATTGGCTGTGAGGGATTTCCATAATTCGCCTAAACTAGTTCGACAAGCGAAAGTTTCGACTCTCCGGCCAAGTCAGCGCGCAACCCGGCAAACGGAAAGAGCTTGGGGTCGGCAAGCTGCGAGGGCTGCACATTGCAGATACTCCTAAAAATAGTTTCGACCCGACCAGGCTGCTCTTTATCCCAACCGCGCAGCATCGCTTTAATATTCTGGCGCTGCATATTGTCTTGCGAACCGCAAAGATTGCAGGGGATTATTGGGAAAGCCATTAGTTCGGCGTAACGTTCGATCTCACGCTCTTTACAATAGGCGAGCGGACGGATCACCACGTTACGCTTGTCATCTGATAGCAGCTTAGGCGGCATAGCTTTGAGTTTGCCGCCGTAGAATATGTTCAAAAACAGCGTCTCAACAATGTCATCGCGATGGTGTCCTAGTGCGATTTTGGTCGCACCCATTTCCACAGCTTTGTTATAAAGTATTCCTCGTCTGAGCCGTGAACACAGTCCGCAGAAAGTCTTACCTTCTTCCACCTTATCCATAACGATTGAATAGGTGTCTTGCTCGATAATTGAGTAGTCGACGCCGAGCGCTGAAAGATACTCGGGCAACACGTGCTCGGGGAAGCCAGGTTGCTTTTGGTCAAGATTAATTGCGTGCAAAGAAAAATCAATAGGCGCAGTTTTTTGCAGACTCAACAAAATATCCAACATGACATAGGAATCTTTTCCGCCCGACAGGCAAACCATAACCTTGTCACCGTCTTCGATCATCGTATAGTCGGCGATCGCCTTACCCACATCTCGACGCAAATTCTTTCGACTTCGATTGAGCTTTAAGCCCTGATCTATATCGCTTTTAGTCTTTCTAATTTCAGTGACTGACATTTCTGTTCCGCTCGACCTTAAATTTAATCAGAAGCCTGACTCTTATTTGTAAAATACACCCTGCGAGGAAGCCATTTCTCGCATTTTACTAGTAGGCTCCATCATCGCGCCTAAACTCGCATAGCTGTCGGCAAGTGTGCAGAATTCGGTCAGTCCTAATTGATCGATGTAACGCAGAGCTCCACCCCTGAACGCGGGGAAACCGAGACCTAAAACGAGACCCATATCTGCTTCGATAGACGTCTCAACAATACCGTCCTCAAGACAGCGTGCCGTCTCTAAACAAAGCGCAAGCATCAAACGGTCGCGTATCTCCTCGTCACTAAAATCTCGACCTTCGGCGCTAATGCCCGCGATGAGCGAATCAATCTCAGGATTCTCTATTTTTTGCGATCGGCCATTTTCATCAACGTTATATTGATAGAACCCGCGACCAGACTTCTGCCCGAAATCACCTTGCGCATAGAGTTTGTCGATAGCGCTCTCGAACCCTAATTGCATACGATCGAAACCGGCAGCCATCACTGCTTGCGCGTGTACCGCAGTGTCTATGCCGACAACATCAAGTAAGTAGGCAGGACCCATTGGCCAGCCAAATGACTCCATAACCCGATCGATCTGTCTGAAATCAGCACCTTCGTTTAGCAGTGTAGAAAACGCACCGAAATAGGGGAAGAGGATTCGGTTAACGAGGAATCCCGGGCAGTTATTGACTACGATAGGCACTTTCCCGAGCGCTTTCGCGTAAGCTACAGTCGTTGCGATTGTCTCATCGCTCGAATCCTTACCACGAATCACTTCAACCAAGGGCATAAGAGGCACAGGGTTAAAGAAATGCATGCCGCAAAAACGTTCTGGCTTTTTAAGTGCACTGGCTAGCGAATCGACTGAGATTGTAGATGTGTTGGTTGCGATGATCACATCATCGCCGACGGCGCTTTCGAGTTCGGCCAAGACCGACTTCTTGATATTTTCGTTCTCGATCACTGCCTCGACAATCAGTTCGGCGCCCACGACCGCCTCGTAGCTTAACGTTGCGGTAATGCCACCGAGAACCTTCTCGCCGGCCCCTGCACTCAACTTGCCTCGTTTGACTTGTTTGCCAACCAACTTGGCCGCCTCGCTTAGCCCTAAATCGAGGCCCGCTTGCGCAATATCTTTCATGACAATGGGCGTTCCACGCAGCGCGGATTGATAGGCAATACCGCCACCCATGATTCCGGCGCCAAGGACAGCCGCCTTGCTAATTGCTGGCACGCCCTTCGACAGCGAGCGAGATTTCGAGGCAAGAAATTGATCGCTGAGAAACATTTGGACGAGATTAGCAGCCGTCGAAGTACCCGCAAGCTTTATAAACCCTTCGTGCTCTTCGGCAAGCGCACCAGAACGATCCTCCAACACCCCTTTCTCCATGGCCTCTACGGCAGTCAGTGGCGCAGGATAATTTGGCCCCGTTGCTTTGAACACCTCAGGCTTGGCAACAGCGTAGAGCGCAGCGAGCGCATCCGGCGTGCTCTGCACCGGCTGTGTTTTCAGCACTCGTCGCACAACGTAATCTAAACTGCCGTCGAGACAGTCTTCGATCATGCGTTCGGCAGCGGCGATAAGATCATCGGATTCTACGATGGCGTCGATCCCGCCTTCAGCTAACGCTTGCTGCGCGCGCACATGTGATCCTTGGCTGATCCAGGCGATTGCTTTTTCTGGGCCGATTAATCTTGGCAGACGCACTGTGCCGCCGAAGCCTGGCAGGATGCCGAGCTTCACCTCTGGAAATCCAACCACCGCTGCGTCTAATGCAAGGCGAAAATCCGTTGCGAGCGCCAGTTCAAAACCGCCTCCCAAAGCCACCCCGTTTATTGCAGCAACGGTAGGTACAGAGAGATCTTCAACAGCGTTGAAAACCTCATTAGCACGTCCGATCCATGTACGAATAGCCTCTGGGCCCGTCGCGAACAAGTCGGTGAACTCAGTTATGTCAGCGCCAACGATAAAAGTAGACTTTGCACTTGAGAAAATTACGCCACGTGCATCGCTTTCGCCAATAGCCGCAACCGCCTCACCCAGCTCTTTTAGCGTTAATTGGTCGAACTTGTTGACGGATGAACCTTCAAGATCGAAGATTAGCTGAGCAATACCCGAAGGTAGCAATGAAGCTTTGATAGCTTGGCCGGAAAATAGCATTAGGTCTTCCCTAGAGTAAAAATCTAATCATCGAATAAAGAATCATCGATGAACGCAACTCGGACAGTATAGCGGTGCACACCCCAGAGTTGAAGTAGTCGGACAGAGACCTAGCCCCCTGAGCCGTCCTTCCAACTGGAGCTATCACGCTAACCGGAGCAATCCTTCTAACAGGAGCCATTTCTCTAACCGGAGTCATCCCTCTAAAAAGGCAAGCACATGCGAGCAGCTACTTTACACGGCCAGACAGCAAGACACCTAAAGTTAGCCTTTTGGCTTTGCGCACTTTTCGTCTGCCCTGTGGTGGGAGCAGATCAGAACGCCGTAATTTCTGTTTACCACCATGTCTCTGACTCAACTCCACCTTCGACATCCCTTTCGCCCGGGGCCTTTAGAGCCCATCTTTCTTTTCTCGCCGAAAACAATTTCACGGTGCTGCCACTCACGCAGATCCTAACGACACTTAACGATGGCGACGATTTGCCCGAAAGAACAGTCGCTATCACCTTTGACGATGGTTACGAGTCAATCTACTCAACGGCGCTCCCCCTGCTGCGCGAATTTGGCTTTCCATTTACCGTTTTTGTTAGCACAGGCCCCATAGACCGGCAACAAAACGGCTATATGACCTGGGAGCAGCTGTCAGTTCTTCACCGCGCTGACGTTGTGGTTGGCAACCACGGGACAGAACATCGTTCATTGCTTGAACTGACTATTAATGAGGCGAGGGTCGATATACTCGCCGCGCAAGCGCGCATTAACGCAAAACTCGGGCCACAGCCCAGACTCTTTGCCTATCCTTACGGAGAATTTAATGACGCCAGCAAGCGGCTGCTCGCAGACCTTGGATACGCAGGCTTTGCCCAGAATTCCGGTGCGGTGGGGCCCACAACAGAGCAAACCGCCCTGCCGCGCTTCCCTCTAGCTGGGCTCTATTCGGGGATTGAGGGAGCGACGTTGAAATATTCTTCGCTCGCATTCGACGCACAAACGCTTGAGCCGCTGTCGCCGCAGACACAATTCGCTGCGCCTTCGACAAGGGTAAAGTTCGGGGAGGGAGACTATTCTCGTGCAAGAGTGGCCTGTTTCGACGACGGCGACCCAATGGCGATAGCCTGGGAGGTAAGTCTCAGCGAAGACAACATTGCACTACTTAGCACTAACCCGAAGCAACGAGGCAGGCGCTGGAATTATGTCTGTACCGCGCCGCATACCGATTCGGCTCGGTACTTTTGGTTCTCTCAACCTTGGTTCGACGTGAGCAAATCGCAATAACCAGGCAAAGCGCTAGCCATCGTCTCTGAGTCGCAAGTCGTTTTGTTGAATGATGGTCTGAACCTCGTCAATGTAATTATCGCCGCGCTGCGAGTAACTACCTAAACCATAAGCCAATTGAATAGGATCCAGAATTTTCTCTTGGTCGCGCATATGCGCGCGCATACGCCGAAAATGTTGATAGCTTGGGTGCGTATTCAGGTTTTTAAAGTACGCTGATACTGCCGCAGCGATCGTGCTAAATTTCCTGACTTCGTGACTCGCTTTGTCGGCACGCTCGAGCGGAACAAAGCCACAGCCCTCTTCGTAACACCATTGGCCGAACAAATTATTGCCGTCTACAGCGAAGCGAGAAGTCCCCCAAGCCGACTCGTTGGAGGCCTGAGCCAACACAAGGGATACAGGAATCGCATCTACGCGCCTCAGCAATTGTTGAACGAGCGCAGCATCACCCCGCTGCCCCGTATCCGAATCGAAATCGACTCGATAATCTAGGGCAAATTTGGCAAGACTCAATCTCTCGGATGGACTTAATCTATGGCCGTTCGCTAACACCCTAGAAAACATCGCGAGCGATTCTCTACGCTGCAGGAGTCGGCGATTTTCAGCGTTAACGTAGGCTTCTAGAAAATCAAAGAACTGTTGCTTTCGCGCATCGACGTCTGCCACTAAGGCGAAATCGGGCAGCACAGAAAGCGCTGGTGCCGCTGCACTGACACGAGCGGGGGCCGATAACCGTTCAGACATGTCATTCTGCTGAAGCAACAAGAGAGAGGCGCCAGCGCCTAGCGCTATTGCGATTGAGCCAGCGGCGTAGGGCGAACTGACGTAACGCCAGATGCTAGCCATAACTTGCTTAATTGAAGATGTCACCATACCCATCAGTTTACTCGACTTATGGCTTACTCAATAGCCTGGCGATCAAGGCTGAAACAATGTTCGAGACGCCCCAAAACCCTGAATCACTTAAAACCTACGATATAAGGGTTCGGCATGCGTGCTCGCTCTCTAACCCTCACTTACTCTGACTGCTCTTTTGAGCCCCCTAAACAAGCGGGCGAATCGGCAACCGCCTTGTTACGCACGTCCCACTCCGCTGCCGTAAACAGATGCAGCGATAAAGCGTGCACCGATGCCTGCAAAAAGCTTGCGAGCACTTTGTACACTCGCTGATGGCGTTGCACTGAGCGTAGCCCTTCGAATTCCGGCGCGACCAATACCAACTTGAAATGAGAATCTGTCGCAGGCCCACCGTGATTATTACTCTCGTTTTCAAATCGTAAATAGGCAGGGGTAAACGCAGTCTCCAGCTCACTCTTCATGGCTGCAGCTACAGGTCCTGCGTCATTCACGAACGGTAATATCTCTGATACAAAAGTCTCGCTCATAGACGCTTTCTCTTACTAGGGGGGGTACTCCGCAGCCTCAGGATAGCGAAACGCCGCGCTTTTAACTAGCGAGGCAGCCACTAAACCGGAGAATAGCTGCCAAGGCGGTGGAGTTTACCGCAATCGATAGCTACACTGCACTGCTGCAAACTCTCACATTAAATCAGATTGGAAAGCACGATGGCACTCAATTGGTATCCTGGCCATATGCACAAGGCGAGTAAGGAGGTTGTAAAGACCTTGCTGAAAACCCAAGCAGTCATTGAAGTCTTGGATGCACGCTCTCCTCAGGCGAGCTCCAACCCACATTTTGCCGCTCTCTGCGCTGACCATCCTCGCATTCGCATACTCAATAAAGCCGACCTCGCTGAGCCTTTCGTAACAGAACAGTGGGCAAAATTCTTTAACGCACAGCCGAAATCAGTTTGTCTGGTCAACGGGCATGAATCGCTTCTCGATGCTGAGCGAATTATTCAAGCCGCACGTAAGCTGTTCTTGGCTAACGACATCAAAATTGGCGAGCGGCAGCAGCTGCTAATCGGCGGTATTCCCAACGTGGGTAAATCAACATTGCTCAATATTTTCTGCGCCCGAAAACTCGCTAAAACCGGCAATGAACCTGCAGTCACCCAAATTCAGCAACGGGTAAGACTCGATGATCACTGGCATCTAATCGATACTCCAGGACTTATGTGGCCTAAATTAGAGGATCAAGTTGGCGCTTATCGATTGGCGGCAACTGGCACAATACGCAGCACCGCTGTCGAGGCCGAGGACATCGCTTGGTTTCTTGCGCAGGAATTGTTACTGCATTATCGCGATCGACTTGTTGCCCGATTCGAGCTTCCACGAGACGCGAATGATGCAGAGTCTGTTATGGAAGCGGTAGCGAAAGCACGCGCCTGCATAAAAGCAGGACACCGTATTGACTGGCATAAAGCTTCAGAAGCCCTGTTAAATGAATTCCGCTCGGGCAAGCTTGGCAGATTCAGTTTAGAGCGGCCTCCTACTTGAAGCTTTTTACTTAAGGCAAGCGGAGCAAACCAGCGCTTAATTGCCACCGTACATTCGAAGAATAGAACGCTCAATACACCACAGACTAATCACTGCGCACAGTGCGCGTTTCGACCAAAGCGAGACCTTATGAACAAACCAACACAGCCGCCTCTCGATGGATCTACCGAAGTTACTCCAATCGGGGCGGCTCACTCAGCATTCGATTGGCTACGCAGCGAGCGCATCGATTCGTTAAACCTAACGATGGAGCATTATGTGCATCGCGTCACTGGCGCGGCTCACTACCACCTCTCGAGCAGCAACGATGAAAACGTTTTTCTCGTTGGTTTTCGCACCGTGCCAAAAGACTCAAAGGGCGTTGCGCATATTCTCGAGCATACTGCACTGTGCGGGAGCGAAAAATACCCAGTTCGCGATCCGTTTTTTATGATGATACGGCGCTCGCTCAACACGTTTATGAATGCGTTTACGAGCAGCGACTGGACCGCCTACCCTTTCGCCAGCAAGAACCGGAAAGATTTTAACAACCTCTTAGAGGTTTACTTAGATGCGGCCTTTTTTTCGCGTCTTGATGAATTAGATTTTGCCCAAGAGGGGCACCGACTCGAATTTGCCAAGCTCGACGACCCAACAACTGACCTGCAATACAAAGGCGTGGTTTATAATGAAATGAAGGGGGCGATGAGCTCAACCAATAGCGTTCTCTGGCAGACGCTAAGCAAGCACTTGTTTCCTACCACAACGTACCACTACAACAGTGGTGGAGAGCCGGAAGATATTCCTAGCCTCAGCTATGAAGAACTAACCGCGTTTTACCGGTCGCATTATCATCCAAGTAACGCAGTGTTCATGACATTCGGCAACATCTCAGCGCTTGAGCACCAAGAGAGAATCGAGTTACTTGCCCTGCATCGTTTTGAGCTGCTTGATGAGAAAATTGAGATTTTGGATGAGGTACGTTATTCGGCGCCGATTCGAGTCGAGGAAACCTTTGCAGCCGAACCACAAGAAGCGCCGCAGGGGCATGTTGTGGTGGGCTGGTTGCTCGGCAAAAGCAGCAATAGCGAAGAGCTTTTCAAAGCGGAATTGCTTACCGCTGTATTGATGGACAACAGTGGAAGTCCCCTGCTAGCTGCACTCGAGACGAGTGAATTAGGATCGTCCCCCTCGCCAATGTGTGGGCTTGAAGATTCGAATCGCGAAATGAGTTTTATGGCAGGCCTCGAAGGCTGCGAGCCGGGGGCCAGTGATACCGTGGAGGCGCTGATTATTGGTACTCTCGAGAGAATCGTCGAACAGGGAATCGACCAAGACCATGTGCTCGCTGCGCTGCATCAGCTTGAACTTAGCCATCGCGAAATTGCCGGCGACAGTTACCCATACGGTTTACAACTTATTCTTGCCGGCCTTTCAAGTGCGATGCACCGCGGAGATCCGATCGAATTAATGGACATTGACCCGGTTCTTGAGTCACTGCGCGCAGAGGTTATGTCCCCTGACTTTATCCCCAACTTAATCCAGACGCTGCTGTTGGATAATAAGCATCGCTTAACGCTAACCTTAACCCCCGATTTCGAGCTCGCCGAGCGAAAAGAAACCGCCGAGCGCGAAAAGCTCGCCGCGATAAAAGACGCGTTGTCGCCAGAACAGATAGACGCCATCGTTGCCCGCAGCATCGCGCTGGAAGCACGCCAAAGTGCAGAGGACGATCCATCAATTTTACCTAAGGTGGGTAAAGAAGATGTGCCAGCGACGATATCGGAGCCTCAGCCAGCTGTAAGGGTACTCGCAACAGGTGACTCGTTGAGTTACTACGGGCAAGGAACTAATGGTCTCGCTTATCAGCAGGTCGTATATGCGCTGCCTTCGCTGCCGCAAGAATTACTCGAAATACTCCCGCTCTATACCAGTTGTGTAACCGAACTCGGTGTTGGCGCACGCGACTATGCCCAGACCCAAGCCTGGCAGGCGCAAATCTGCGGAGGCATAAACTGTTTCAGCAGCATCAAAAGCCATCAAGACAATGAACAGCAAGTGCAAGGTACGCTAACGTTCTCCTCAAAATGCCTCCGCGCCAACAGTCAGGCCCTCAGCGAATTGCTAGCCGAAACTATTGAGGGTGTGCGTTTCGACGAGGAGCAAAGAATTGCCGAACTCATCGAACAGATCACCACTCGCAAGCTAAGCAGCATCACAGGTTCAGGGCATTCCCTCGCCATGAGCGCCGCGAGCAGTGGCTGGTCTCCAACGGCACAGATGAATCATCAATATGCAGGCCTCGCGGGTTTGATTCGATTGAAGAAGATACGCGAGTCCCTCAAAAACACCAAAGAACGCGCCGCTCTTTTACGACGCTTTAAGACGCTTCATGAGCTGGTGATCTCCGCGGATCGACAGTTTTTGCTCGTTGGCGAACCTGAATGCGAAGAATTGCTATCAGCGCCGGTAGCTCAGGCTTGGGCGACAAAAAGCAACCAGAACGCGCTCGATGATTTTACGCTAGAGCCCATTAGACAATCTGTTGCTCAGGCATGGACAACATCGACGCAAGTCAATTTCTGCGCCCAAGCGTACCCGACCGTGCCGGCGAATCATAGGGATCACCCGACGCTGCAGGTGCTTGCTGGATTCCTTCGCAATGGTTACTTACACAGCGCAATTCGCGAAAAAGGCGGCGCCTATGGCGGGGGTGCGAGCCAAGACGGCTCTTCTGCGTCTTTTAGATTTTATAGCTATCGTGACCCTAGGCTGGAAGAGACTCTCGCAGACTTTGCCAAATCCATTGATTGGTTGCTTAACACCGAACATGCTGACAATCAGCTCGAAGAGGCAGTGCTTGGCGTGATCGCCACAATGGATAAACCTTCGTCGCCGGCGGGTGAGGCTAAAGCAGCTTTTTACAACAGAGTATTCGGCCGCAGCATCGATCAGCGCATGACATTCAGAGAGCGCGTGCTCGCCACCACATTTGATGAGCTCAGAGCAGTCGCCGAGCGCTATTTCGTGGGCGTCACTCCAAGCGTTGCGGTCATTACGTCAGCTAATGCTGCACAAACGCTCAAAATAGAAGGATTGGAAGTAATTAAAATATAGTTATTTCAATTAGTTAAGCTATTTTTAAGAAACAGAAAATATTTATTGTCGTGTCGGGAACTCCCCTAGTAAGGCGGGGTCTTATTAAGTGTAGGTAGATAGCATTCAAAATTGTGGGTTTTGAGTCATTTATCTCTCCCTTGATAGATTGACCGCCGCTGAGGTGGTCCTTAAATAGGCCTTCATGCCTTAAGCCTGCGATCTTCGGATCGCGGGGTTTTCTTTGTATAATGCCAGCCACCTTATCCCCCTAATTAAGATCCTAGCAACTTATGCAAAAACACCAAGATGCTCAGACAGAAGCCATTCGCGTTACCCTAATCGGTATGGTTTTAGACCTCGCGCTTGGCGTGGGCAAGATAATCGGCGGAATTTTTACCTCGTCATTCGCGCTTGTTGCCGACGGTGTGCATTCTTTAACTGATGCAGCGACGGACATCTTTGTTCTTATTATCGCCCGCACCGCCTATGCAGCACCCGATAGAGGTCATCCCTACGGGCATGGCCGCTTCGAAGCTGTCGGCACTATAGTGATGGGTATTGTCTTCTTTTTTACGGCCGGAATACTTCTCTATGATGCGAGCGAACGATTCGCCACGTTAGATGATCTCGCCATTCCGGGCGTTTTTGGCGCACTAATAGCGGCGGCCTCAATTGCAAGCAAAGAGTGGATCTATCGATTCACGTTAGCAGCAGCCAACCGTCTCAATTCGAGTCTTCTTCGCGCTAACGCTTGGCATAGCAGGAGTGATTCACTTTCATCTGTCGCTGTATTGATCGGTATCGTCGGGGCACAATTCGGTATTGTCTGGCTCGATACTATGGCCGCCGTCATCGTTGCGCTTCTCATCGCCAAAATCGGCTGGCAACTATGCGTCGAAAGCATGCGCGAACTCGTCGACAGCGCACTACCCGATAAAAGACGCGGGGAGTTCGAAGCCTGTTTAGAGGAAACACCGGGGGTAAGGGGCATTACAGACCTCCGCTCTCGGCTTTCGGGCGGCAAAGCTATTGTCGAGGTTCACCTTGCTGTAGACCCGCGGATCTCTGTCTCGGAAGGGCATCAGATAGGCGCAGCTGCGAGCAAAAGGCTGCGGCAAAAATTTACCGACATAAGTGAGGTAATCCCACATATCGACCCACAGGGCAATCCAGATCACGACCACCCTTTAGGTGGCGAGAAATCAGTGCCGTCGCGGGCAGAAGTAGCGGCGTTAATCAACGCGAGTTGGTCTCAGCTTGCGACGCGCAATTCTGATCTCGCGTTCGATTTGCACTATCTAGAGGACGGTATAGAGATAGACTTAATCACTGTCAGTTCGGCCGAGACCGCATTCGCTCGGACGCTTGCCGAGCAGCTAGTCAGCGTTGAGCACATTATTGGCGTGCGCGTTCTTCAGCATATTGCGTCAAAGTCGCAATAGCGGCAGGCCAGCCCACCAAATCGATTATCCTTCGCGTGACTTACGAATCAGATCATACGCTGACTTAATATCTTGGGTCTTACGATTCGCGATGTCGATCATCTCTTCTGGCAAGCCTTTTGCGACCAGCTTGTCAGGGTGGTGTTGACTCATTTGTCGGCGATAGGCGCGCTTAACCTCCTCAATGCTTGCCGAAGACTCAATAGCCAGAAGCGCGTAGGCCGCTGACAATTTTGACCGACTTTCATCTGCACTTTCGAACCCAGCCTGCCCCGATACTCTCGCTAAAATGGCATCGAGTCGAGGCCTGCTGACACCGAGTTTACTCGCGATAAGTTCAAGCGTTTTTCGCTCTTGCGCATGCAGGGTTCCGTCGGCTAGCGCTGTTGCTGCGACGATTTCGAGTAACATCTGCACAAGACTCGAGCGTCTGAACGATTCTCGTTTGAACTGTGTCAAAATTTCTTCGAGCGGGAAATCTTGACGCTTGCCTTCGTTAAAGAGCTTAACGGCGACTTCTCGTTGCTGCGCGTTTAGCCGCATCTGAGACATGACCCTTTCGGCCATTGCTATTTCATCACGTGTGACTTTTCCGTCAGACTTCGCCACATAGCCCATCAACGCAAAGGTCGTTGTAAAGAATGCCGACTGAACCCGCTCGGTCGCCCCTAAACCTAAACGAGAACTCTGCGCGGTAAGGCCGCCATCAAAATAGTTGCCAAGACTCACACCCATGAGGGCGCCGAGTGGGCCGCCAAGCATAAACCCAAAAGTGCCACCAACAACTTTGCCCCACCAACTCATACATCACTTCCCAATTTGAGCGCTTTCGCGCAATAACCTGCAGGTACTCATTCTATCTATCAGAGCGCTGTCTTCGGTGCATCTGACGTCATTTCTAACGCTGCGAGCAATGCGAGAAGTGCAGCTTCATCATCTACTTCGACGCCCAACTCAGTTGCCTTAGCGAGTTTACTGCCTGCACCGGGCCCCGCATAAACAATAGTAGTACTTTTAGACACGCTGCCTGCAACTTTGGCCCCAAGCGTGATAAGGCGGGCTTTCGCGTCGTTCCTCGAGAGCTTTTCTAGAGTGCCGGTAAGGACCACAGTTTGACCTGCTAACGGTTTACTTTCTGGACTTGCCACTGTAATCGCAGGCCACGAGACGCCTCGGGCTGTAAGCCTTGAGAGAAGATCAATATTCGCGCGATTGGCAAAGAAACTGATTATATGCTCTGCAACTATGGGGCCTACATCGGGCACAGCGACCAGTGTCTCAACACTCGCCTCTTGCAAAAGCATAAGATCGCCGAAATGGTTAGCCAGCTGCAGCGCTGTCGCCTCCCCCACTTCTCGAATACCAAGCGCATATAGGAACTTAGGCAGAGTTGTTCGACGTGACCGAGCTATTGAGGCAACTAATTTTTCGGCCGACTTCACGCCCATCCTATCCAAACTCATAAGTGTGCTTGCTTCGAGAACAAAGAGATCAGATACGTCATGAACGAGTTCGGCATCGACTAGCTGCTCGACAATACGCTCGCCCATACCATCGATGTCTAGCGCGTTGCGCGAAGCAAAATGACGAATCGATTCTTTGCACTGTGCGCCACAAATCAGCCCGCCACTGCAACGAATAAGCACGTCGCCTTCTTTCTCAACAGCACAACCACACACCGGACACTGGCTGGGTGCAATAATTGCTCTCGGTGCTCGGTTAACAGACCCAGCAAGCACCCTCACCACCTTAGGTATAACATCACCCGCTCTGCGAATAATAATTTCGTCACCTATTCTCACGCCAAGGCGTGTCACTTCATCCATATTGTGAAGCGTTGTATTACTCACGGTGACACCACCCACAAAAACAGGCTCGAGCCTTGCGACGGGCGTAATCGTGCCGGTGCGTCCAACCTGAAACTCTACATCTAAAAGGCGCGTGCTCTTTTCCTCAGCGGGAAATTTATAGGCCATAGCCCAGCGAGGTGTGCGTGCGTTGGAACCGATGCTTGCCTGTAGCTCCAGTGAATCAACCTTGATCACCGCGCCATCTATTTCGTATTCCAGCGCGTTGCGCCTCTCTAGCAGTGCCTCGCAATAGGCAATGCAGCGCTCAATGCTTTCCACGACCTCGCGCTGCGGATTGGTAGGCAATCCCCAACTCGCTAAGGCCTCAAAAATTCCGCCAAGACTGTCGGGGAGATCACCGCCTTCTTGCAGCCCTACGCTGTAGCAATACATTTGCAGAGGCACTTTGGCTGCGCGTCGAGAATCGAGCTGCCTGAGCGTCCCGGCGGCGGTATTACGGGGATTAACAAACACCTTCGATTGATCTAGACGCGCTTGCTCATTGAGTTGGGCAAAACCTCGTTTACCAAGAAAAATTTCACCTCTAACCTCGAGCACAGAAGGATAGCCCTCGCCGCTAAGCTGCAGAGGTATGGTGCGAATGGTCAGCACATTGTGAGTAATATCCTCGCCGACCGTACCGTCGCCTCGGGTAGCCGCGCGGACCAATTGCCCCTCCTCGTAGAGCAAACTCACCGCAACACCATCGACCTTTGGCTCGCAGCTGTAGGTAATCTCGCTGCTTATTTCGATACGTTTGAGGAGTCTTGCCTCAAACGCACGAAGGTCTTCTTCGCCAAACACCTTATCTAGCGAAAGCATTGGAATTTCGTGCGCAACTTGAGTAAATCCCGGCAGCGGCTCGGCGCCAATGCGATTCGACGGCGAAGACGGAGAAAAGAGGTTATAGTCTTTTTCGAGCGACACTAATCGAGCCAACAAGGCATCATAATCGGCGTCGGTAATTTCTGGGCTATCGAGGGTATGATAGAGACGATTGTGGCGCTCAAGCTGCACTCTAAGCGAAGCAACCTCTTCTAGGATTGCTGTGGAGGCACTCACCCTGCAGCGGCTCGCGCGCGTAATCGCTGCAGTTCAAAGTCGCGTACACGCTGCCTATAGTGTTCTATTGTTTGACCGGTCATCATATTGCGCTGGTCGTCGCGCAATTCTCCGTCGATAGAGCGCACAAGATCTTGTGCTGTTTGCAGCATTTCTTCGAACGCCTCGAAATTGCTGATTGGTGAAGGCAGCGCAAGAAACAGCGTGACGCCAACGGTTGCGAAATTTTCCATATTATTCAGATCGAATGTGCCCGGTTGCAACATATTGGCCACGTTAAAGAGAATCGGACCTCCCTCAGCGTCGTCTGTTCGCTTGCTAAAGATCTTCCTTTCCCCGTACTCAAGTTCAAGTCCCTGCATCAAGGACAGTAAGCGCTCACCCATGATTAACCGGCCTTTCTTGGCTGTTACATTCAATACGAGAACCTCTGACACTTCACCCACGGCGGCGCCCCTCGGATTCTCCTCAATTGCCGGTGCTGCCTGTTCTTTAACGTCGTTTATTCTAGATACTGACGGCGTAGGGGACGCGTCGACCGGCTCTCGAACTTTAGGCTCAGGCGCCGCTTCTTGAGCAAAGGTTTCGGGGAATAAGTCGGTAACCACGGGGCTATCATTTTCCGGCACGATGTCGCTTGCCTCGCTAGGCGAAGCCTCAGCGCTCTGATCCTGTTCGTAATCTTCAAACAAGGCACTATGATCGTTTGTGGATTCAGCGATGGGGACAGCAGTGCTGGCCTCCGTATGCTCGCTAAGTGGCGTATCATCACGTACGTCAGGATTAGTCTTATCTGACTTTCGGCTGGCAACCAGTGCGCCAAGCGACCGGCTTGCAGCGCCCAACGAGCCGAGGATAGCGCTACCCCGAGAGTCTTTTTTCGAAGGCGCTTTAGGCGATTCTTTTATGCCTCCGATACGGTCACCAGCAGACAGACTGATCGAAGAATACTCATCGTCATCGTCATCGATGCCGTCGCCCAAAGAGATAGTATGAGTGGGAGCTGAGTCTGTAGCTATCTCTTCGGGAAATTCTTTAGGTAGCTCTTTAGGTAATTCTTCAGGCAGTTCTTGAGGCAGTTCTTCACACAGTTCTTCACGCAGCTTTTCAGGAAATTTTTCGGGGAGCTCTTCGGTTAGCTCCACAGTAGGCTCACGAGTCGTCTTTACGCCCACTTCATCGGCGATTTCATCGACTGAATTTAGAAGTTTTACGCGCCCTGTTTCTTGGTTAATCGCAACTGTCGGCCCATTCACCCCGGTCTCTTCTGACTCTTCTGACTCTTCAGACTCTTTAGACCCCTCAGTCTTTCCTGACGCCTCAGCGTCCTCTGAATCCAGTGGCTCTTCAGCCGCTAAGGGAAGCACTTCTGAACTCGCGGGCACAGGTTTTGACGCGGGGATATTTGGCAGAGCGTCGGCCTTACTCTCTGTCATTGCTGCATGAAGCTCATCGGGGGAGCGGCGAACAACGCGGGCGCCGCCGCCTGGAAGCTCCGCTAATTCGATTGCCTCGAGGTCGATGTCTTTAGGAATATTCTTGTCGATCGCAAGCCTGAGCTGGCTTTTTCTCGCTTTCAAAGCGACGAGAAGACCTCTCACGACGACGCCAACAATAGTTAGGCCAAGGACTAGAATGACGAGTTCGCGTAGATCCATAAGATATTTTAGACAGGCTATTGAAAGAGTATTACCTAAAGAGTTATCAGCCAGGTAGCAGCAGATCTTTAGCCAACTGCTGGCTTAAGTTGAAAATACTTTTCCCTCACCAGCCATACGGTCAGTTTGGCTGGTGACGATGCGCCTAGGTAAGCCTACCTACATTGCAGCGAGTTCTGCTGCCTCTTCAATATCGACCGCTACAATACGTGATACGCCCGGCTCGTGCATGGTGACGCCCAACAGCTGGTTTGCCATTTCCATCGTAATTTTATTGTGTGTAATGAAGATAAATTGAACGGACTTCGACATCTCTTTGACCAAATTTGCGTAGCGGCCAACGTTGGCATCATCGAGCGGTGCGTCAACCTCATCGAGCATACAAAAAGGCGACGGGTTTAATTGGAATATAGAGAATACTAGCGCGATTGCCGTCATCGCTTTCTCACCGCCAGACAAAAGATGAATGGTGCTATTTCTCTTTCCAGGGGGCCTCGCCATAATTGCCACACCCGTATCGAGCAAATCTTCACCGGTCATGTCAAGATAAGCGTGGCCACCACCGAACACTCTCGGGAATAATGCTTGAAGACCAGCGTTTACTTTGTCAAAGGTCTCTTTAAAACGCGCCCGCGTTTCTTGATCGATTTTCTTGATAGCGTTCTGCAACGTGGTCAGTGCGCGTTCGAGATCGTCATTCTGTTTATCCAAGTAGACTTTTCGCTCAGACTGCTGCGCATATTCATCGATAGCCGCAAGGTTAATTGGCCCTAAGCGTTGAATGCGGTTAGCGAGCCGCTCCAACTCAGTGTCACATTGCGCTATATCCATCTCTTCAGGCAAGGCATTGAGCACAGCTTCTAGATTGAACTTGGCGCCAGTAAGCTGCTCGAGAACGGCCTCCTGCTTTACTGAAGCGCCTTCGCTTTTAAGCCGCGCCTGCATAAGCACTTCGCGAATTTGATTACTGCGCTTCTGAATACTATTACGCTCTGCTTCAAGGCCCCTTATGGCATGCTCGTTAGCGTCGACCTGAGCCTTCGCCTGTGCGAGTTCTTGCTCGACCTCTAAGCGCTTTTCAAGAAGCGACTCTAGCTCCAAGCGCATGTCAGCAACAGGCTCTTCGGAGGTCGCTATTTGTGCGATTAAAGTTTCTATACGTTCTTGGCTACGCTTAACCTGCGACGACATTCGATCCATTGTTTCTCGAGTCGACTGCAACTGCGACTGCAACGTTTGTTGTCGCAGCGCGAGGGCATGAGCAGTGTCCTTATCATGCCGCGACTTTTCGCGAGACTCTTGCTGCGAGCGCATATGCTGCTCTCGCCTGTGCTCGAGCAACTCGCGAGCCTCAATATTTCCTTCCATAGAATCGAGCGCCACCTGAAGTCGCTGCCGTGATTCCGCTATGTTTTCTTGCTCAAGTACTATCTGACGCTTGAGTTCTTCGAGTTCGTGATGGATCCTCTGACGTCGAAGTCCTGCCTCCTCAACTTTTGCTTGTTGTGCACTCAACTGTGATTTGAGGTTGCCGAACGCTTTGCTGTTATTAGCAATATCCAGCTGAAGTTGTTCACGGGCTTGTTCGGCTTCTGCAATGGCTTCTTTCAGTTCGGCCTGACGCTCGTTCAATTTATTCGACAGCACAAGACGCGCATCAATCGATTCATTTAGTTCTTCGATAAGCCCGCGCCTCTTCACTATCGAGCCTTCTTTGTCAGCGGTCTTCAATTGAATCCATGATCTACCGATCCACAACCCATCGAAAGTCACAATCGACTCATGCGAACCCAAGGCTTGCCTCTGCGCCAGTGCCTCGGCAAGTGATTCGGCCGCGTAAATGCCCTGGAGCAAATCGCGAATACCGCTGTCGGCTTCGACGTAACCCGCTAGCGGCTTCAAGGTCAATTTCGTTTGCAGGTTATCTGTCGCTAAGGTACTTACATCAACAAGGGCGATACGCCCCTCTGGAAGCTCGGCGAGAAGTAGCTCGATATCGTCCAGCCCCTCGACACAAATACTTTGTAGCGTTTCGCCCAAGACTGATTCGACGGCCTGTTCCCAACCTGATTGGATGCGGATGCTTTGAGCGAGTCGCTGCCTGTCTCCAAGACCATTATTTCGAAGCCAAGCGTTTACCTCCTCGTTGTCGAGACCTAAGGCAGCTTGTTGCAGCGCATCTAGTGATGCAAGCTTACCCCGAGCCGTTTGCAATTCACTTCGTGCCGCGTCCAGCTGGTCTGCGCACTCACCATATTCGGACCGACGCAGCGCGATTTCACTGCCTGCGCGTTGACTTTGCTCCTGCAACGTCTCGATGGTTTCCTCTAAAAGCGCAAGCTCCTCTCTAGCCTCAATAACTGTGTCTTCTTCGTCTGATTGTAAAAGCTGCTCGCGTTCTTCCTCGAGCCGCCGGCTGCGTTCGAGTCCTCGCTGTACAATGTTTTCGAGTTGCTGAATACGGGCTTGTTCTACCTCGGCGACTTGCCTTGGACGTTCTGCACCTTTGTTAAATTCATCCCACTCGGTTTGCCATTGCCGCAGGCCACTTTCAGCCTCTTCGAGAATGGCTGCCGATTCCGCTGCAAGTTCTAGTGCAGAATCGAGTTCGGGCATCACTTCCTCAAGCTCACCTTCGATCTCGACTATTCGAGCTAAGTCGGTATCGAGTTCATCTTTCGTTTGTTCATAGGCCTGCTGAGTTTCGTTAAGATCGAAGCGCATTTGATCAGCACGCTCAAGATGATGCTCGATCGACTGCTCGAGTCGTGCGATGTCGTTTCCTAAGCTATAAAACCGCGCCTGTACCTCGCCAAGCTTATCGTTAAGCTCAGTTCCATCGACTAAGCGTTGCTCGATCTTCGCATCCGCTTCGCGTTGGTCGGCAATAGTCGCCTCTAACCGTATTTCCTGGTCGCCAATTGCTGCTTTGTTCTGCCTAATATCGACGTCCAATGCCTGCCATTTTAATGCATTCAAAAAAGCAGTCGTTTGCCTCTCTTGCGTCTTGTATTCACCGTACTTCTCAGCCGCAACTGATTGCCTGTGAAGGTGTGCGAGCTGCCTGCCCAACTCATCGCGGATATCTGACAACCGCTCAAGGTTCTCTCGCGTGCGCTTGATTCTGCTTTCGGTTTCTCTTCGGCGCTCTTTGTACTTTGATATTCCAGCCGCTTCTTCGATAAACACGCGTAATTCTTCAGGCTTAGACTCGATAAGCCGCGACACCATACCCTGTTCAATAATCGAATAACTTCGCGCGCCCAAGCCGGTACCCAGAAAAATGTCAGTGACATCTTTGCGGCGGCACTTGGTGCCATTAAGCGAGTAGGTAGACTGCGCGTCGCGATCCACCTTGCGCTTTATCGAGACCTCATCAAAATTGGCATATTCGCCTGTCAGTTTGTGATCATGATTATCGAACACCAACTCAACGCTTGCTTGACCCACCGGCTTACGTCCGCCGGACCCATTGAATATGACATCGGTCATATTCTCGCCACGCAGGTTTTTCGCAGAGCTCTCTCCCATTACCCAACGCACGGCATCGATTACATTCGATTTGCCGCAGCCATTAGGACCAACGACAGAGCATAGGTTCGAGGGGAAATCGATTGTTGTAGGATCAACGAAAGACTTGAATCCGGCTAACTTAATACATTTGAGGCGCATCGTTCTCTGATTCTGATAGTTATTATTGTCGTGGAATAGGTTACTCGACACGGGTAGGTATGCAACCCGTTGTTTAAGGCCGTAGCCTTCGCAGCTAGGTCACGCCCGAGTCACTAGGCGTCTACTATCTCGCACATTGCCTGATTTTAAACGATAGATGACTTCAATAACACTACCAATAGTGGTTTAAGGCAAGCAACTTTCCCCCATATTGATCTCAAGCCGCTCAGCAATCCCGTTGCGGCCGCGCAGCCTCTGTTGTAAACCAGCAGTAACCTTGCCATTACAATTCTGGCTACTAGACTTACTTTCTCAATCTACACAACAAACAACTGACCTAAAATAACAAGAGAGGTAAAAGATGTTTACTATCGATCTGCCACAGCAACTAGAAACACGACTTTTAATACTAGCCATGTCTACAGGGCGAACAATCGAATACTGTGCCCGAGAGGCGATTCTAGATTATATCGAAGAGATAGAGGAGCGATGTCTGGCAAAGCAAAGGGCCGAATCTATATTGGCGCTACGCGCATCCAAGCTTGATGGTACGGGCTAGAGAGATATTTGTTGTAGAGGGAATTCGGAGAAAGACGAGGGGGAAATTTGGTCGGGACGGCAAGATTTGAACTTGCGACCACTACACCCCCAGTGTAGTGCGCTACCAGGCTGCGCTACGCCCCGATTTTTCGTAATTTTAACTACTTTCATGGAAAGATGACAGCGCTGCGAGGCCTAATCTTTTCTACAAGGTGGCTATTACAGCTTCCAACTCGTTGATGATGGTTTTCAGCGCCACATCGGAGACCGCAGAGACGGCTACCGGTTCGCTTTTGTCATTCATCTTTAGCCGCGCGCCGCCTATCGTATAGCCTTGTTCGTAGAGAAGGCTTTTAATCTGACGAATGAGGATAACATCTCCTCGCTGGTAGTAACGGCGATTACCGCGTCTCTTTACTGGTTTGAGCTGCGGGAATTCTGCTTCCCAATAACGCAGGACGTGGGGCTTCACCAAACACAGTTCGCCTACCTCACCAATCGTAAAATAGCGCTTCGGCGGTATTTCAGGTAGCTCGTCGTTATTCTTCGCTTCCAGCATAGCCTTCTACCCGTGCTTTAAGTTTTTGGCCAGGGCGGAAAGTAACCACGCGCCGAGCATTGATAGGAATTTCTTCGCCGGTTTTCGGGTTTCGGCCAGGACGCTCTTTCTTGTCGCGCAGATCGAAATTACCGAATCCTGACAGTTTTACCTGTTCGTTAGACTCAAGTGAGGCACGAATTTCTTCGAAAAATTGTTCGACCACTTCTTTCGCTTCACGCTTGTTCAACCCTAGCTCTTCGAACAGGCGTTCAGCCATATCGGCCTTGGTTAGTGCACCGTCTGTCATATCAAACCCTCGTATCGGTTTGTTTTTGTGTAAAAAACACACTAAAAATGTTAAATCGCTGCGGCGTTAAAGCTATAAAAACAGAATTTAGATGCGTAATTCCGCTTTAAAATCACTCTCTAGCACATTGATGCAGTTAGTAATAATAGCAGATATTTCTTCATCGCTAAGCGTGCGGGAAGGATGCTGCCAGGTCAAGCCAAATGCCATGGATTTTTACCCTCACCCACACCAGCGCCGTCGTAAACATCAAACGTCGTCAACTCTGTCAGGTCACTACCGGCATTCGCGCGGATACTAGCTGCAATATCGCCTGCGGTGGTCTCGACACCGACCACGATCGCGAGGTCACGACTGACTTCTGGGTATCGCGACAATGCAGATGCGGCGGGCAACTGCCGCGTAATAAGCGCCTCGGTATTCAGTTCGAACAAATAAGCAGCGCTCGCAAAGCCAAACTGACGCTGCAGACGCGGGTGAATAGCGCCTACATGGCCCACACACTGTCCGGAAAAACGCACCTCTGCGCATTGACCGGGATGCATAGCAGGGTGCTCGCCTTTCACAAACTCGACAGGCTCAGCATGCTTCCCTTTATTGGCTAACGATTCGACAATGCCTTTGATGTCATAGAAATCGACTAGCTTTTTCGGCTGATTCCAATTGATCGGCTCTGCGCTGCCGTATACAAGCCCGGCGAGACAGCGGGTCTGCTTAATTTCACCCGCCACTTTCTCAAAAACCAAGCCCTCTTCAAACAAACGCACCCGTTCGCGCTGTCGATTAAGGTTGTAACTCAAAGTGGACAATAAACCGGGGAGGATGCTCGGGCGCATTACGGACATTTCAGCCGAGATCGGATTTTTAAGCACTACGGTCTGGCTCTCTGGGCAGACGCTACTAACCAATTCGGGATCGATAAAGCTGTAGTTGATTGCTTCTTGATAACCCTCAGCAACCAACCGCTGCTTTAATGCCGCGACCGGACGGATACGCTCGGGTATCCTTGGCAGTCGCAGAGCGGTCATACCCGGTGTCTCTGGCAAATTGTTGTAGCCGAATACGCGCGCTATCTCCTCGATCAAATCGGCTTCGATAGACACGTCGAAACGGAAAGAAGGCACTGTGAAGACTACACCCTCGGCGTCTGAACTCTCTTCAACAAAACCCAACCGAGTAAGGATATCGACAGATTCAGTCTGCGGCACATCGACGCCCAATAGGCGCTTAACATTCGCGAACTTGAGTCGTACTTGCCGAGTCTTCGGCAAATTGCCAGTGGCAGTGCTTACAGGGCCCGCGTCCCCTCCTACTATCTCGAGTAATAACGCCGTTGCGCGCTCGAGCGCACGTGCTTGCAACTCGTAATCTACACCGCGCTCATAGCGATGAGAGGCATCGGTATGCAGGCCATAGCCTCTTGCCTTACCCGCTATCGCGAGTTGCGAGAAAAACGCGCACTCAAGGAAAATCGACTTAGTCTGACTCGTAACACAGCTTGATAATCCGCCCATAATGCCCGCCATAGCGAGACCTTGCGTATCATCCGCTATCAGGAGGGTCGCCGAATCGAGAACAACCTCGCGGTCGTCTAAGAGTGTTAATTTCTCGCCCTCTTTCGCCAATCGAGCAGTCACTGTCCCGTGCAGCTTGTCGGCGTCGAAGGCGTGCATCGGATGGCCTAGTTCCAACAGCATTAGATTAGTGACATCTACAACCGGATCGATGCTTCTCAGCCCGCTGCGGCGCAGCCGTTCCTGCAACCAATAAGGGCTGGGGGTCGCGATATTGATGTTCTCAATGACCCGACCCAAGTATTTCGGACACTCATCAGGTGCGGCTGTTGCTACCGGAATTTTGCGCTCAGTCGTGATTTTAACGGTTGGATAGTCGATCTCGTTGACCTGAGTGCGAGCGAGAACCCCCACTTCTCTTGCGAGACCGATCATGCCAAGACAATCGCCGCGGTTGGGGGTCAGGTCTAGCTCAATAAGCTGATCGTCTAATGAAAGTGCTAATCGAATATCTGCGCCTAGGGAAAGCGTCTCGGGAAGCTCGAGCAGGCCGTCCGATGACTCGGCAAGACCGAGCTCTTCAGCGGAGCAGAGCATGCCATTAGACTCGACACCTCGCAGCTTAGCGGCCTTGATTTTGAAGGGCTTGTCGCCGCCGTCTAGAACCGCACCGACCCTAGCAAACGGCACCAACAGACCGGCTCGTACATTGGGCGCGCCACAGACAACTTGAAATTCAGTCGTGCCATCGCTTACTCGGCAAACAGAAAGTTTGTCGGCATCTGGGTGCTGCTCAGCACTCTCGACAAGCCCAACCACTATGCCGCTGAACTGCGAAGCTGCGGGCGTTACACCGTCAACTTCGAGACCTGCCATCGTCAGCGTTTCAACGAGCTCAGCCGTCGGCATGCCCGGATCGACAAATTCTCGTAACCAGCTTTCGCTAAAAATCATGTTGAACTCACATTCGTTTGATGGTCGTGCAGAACTAATACCCTTGGGGTCGACTCCAACCAAGGGCAATAACGACTAATTAAATTGCTGAAGGAAGCGAAGGTCATTCTCGAAATAGGTGCGCAAATCGCCTACTCCATAACGCAGCATCGCCAGGCGCTCGACACCCATGCCGAAGGCAAAACCGTTATGTGTTTCTGGATCTATGTTGGACATCTCGAGCACACTAGGATGCACCATGCCGCAACCCATCACTTCGAGCCATCCGGTGTGGCCACAGATTCTGCAGCCTTTCCCACCGCAGCTCACACACCCCATATCAACCTCAGCCGAAGGCTCGGTAAAGGGAAAATACGACGGCCTAAAACGCACGGGAAGATCCGCTTCAAAATAGGCTTGGAGAAATTCGATTACCGTGCCTTTTAGATCGGCGAAACTGACGTCTCTATCTATTAACAGGCCTTCAACTTGATGAAACATCGGCGTGTGAGTCAGATCGGAATCGCAGCGATAAACTCGCCCCGGGCAAATCATCTTGAAAGGAGGAGAGCCGCCTTCCATCACCCGCACCTGAACCGGCGACGTATGCGTTCGCAAAACAGTCGCAGGATCTATATAAAAAGTGTCGTGCATCGCTCGCGCAGGATGGTGCGCGGGAATATTGAGCGCTTCGAAGTTATGATAATCATCTTCGACTTCGGGGCCCTCGGCCACTTCGTAACCGCTGCCTGCGAATATGGCAGAGATGCGCTCTATAGTTTGCGTAATTGGATGCAGGCCGCCTTGATTCTGGCGTCGTCCTGGGAGGGTCACATCGATTGTTTCTGCTGCGAGTTGCGCGTTGAGGCTCTGCTCTACGATCACTGTCTTACGCGCCGCGAGGGCCGCGTCGATTACGCGTTTGACGACATTAATACGCTCGCCAGCCGCAGGCCGTTCGTCGGCAGGAAGTTGGCCTAGCGCCTTCAACTGCGCCGTTACCTCCCCCTTCTTACCTATATAATGGACACGCAAAGACTCCAGGGACTTTTCGTCGCTAGAGTTATGTATTGCATCGAGTGCCTCTGTTAAGAGGCTATCTGGAGTTGCCATCAATCAGCCCTTGTCGAATCTTTATTCGACTCTATGGTGAGACTCTTCGCGGTGCCCTACTCTAGAACGAGAGGCACCGGTAGGAGATTCAGCGCAGAATTAGGCTGCGAGGCTAGCTTTCGCCTGATTGAGAATCGCGTTGAATGCAGGCTTATCATGAACAGCCAGATCAGCCAATACACGACGGTCAACTTCGATGTTTGCCTTCTTTAAGCCAGCAATTAATCGGCTATAAGTCATGCCATTAACACGGGCCTGGGCATTGATACGCGTAATCCAAAGAGCGCGGAATACACGCTTCTTAACGCGACGGTCACGGTAGGCGTATTGGCCTGCTTTAGTAACTGCCTGAACCGCTACGCGGTAGATTCGACTACGGGCACCGTAGTAGCCTTTTGCTTGCTTTAAAACTTTTTTGTGACGACGATTAGCGACGACGCCGCGTTTAACTCGAGCCATGTGAGATCTCCTTTGACCTTAGATTAGATTTCGCGAAGCATGCGTTTTACCGCAGGCATGTCGGACGCATGAACGGCACTCGTGCCGCGCAGTTGACGCTTTCGCTTAGTCGTCATCTTGGTGAGGATGTGACTCTTATAGGCGCTTTTACGCTTGTAACCGGAGGCGGTTTTCTTGAACCGCTTCGCAGCACCACTGTGGGTTTTTAATTTTCCAGCCATTGTCTAACTCCGCATTTGCTCCCATAGGTCATTGCCTTGGGGCTAAAAGTATCGATACCTGCACAAGCGGGATTCATTTGCTAGTGATAATCGAGCATACTCGACTACTCTATACGGTGACCCTCAGCTTATTGCGGGCGCTTTTTGACCGGCGCTAAGACCATTACGATCTGCCGACCTTCCATCTTGGGCTCCTGCTCCACGGTACCGAATTCCTCTAAATCCTTGCGGATTCGATTCACAAGTTCCATGCCAAGATGTTGATGGGCCATTTCCCGACCGCGGAATCGTAACGATACCTTGGCCTTGTCCCCATCTTCGAGAAAACGTGTCAGGTTGCGTAGTTTTACCTGATAGTCTCCTACTTCCGTCCCTGGTCTAAACTTAATCTCCTTAACCTGAGTCCGACGCTGCTTCTTCTTGCTTGCAGCCTTTTGCTTCTTCAGTTCGAAGATATGCTTACCGTAGTCCATTAGCTTACAGACTACCGGATCTGCATCTGGTGCGATTAACACGAGATCGTGTTTTATCGCCGCGGCGGCTTCTCTTGCCTCCGCTATCGACACGATGCCCAACTGCTCTCCCTCGACTCCTACAAGGCGGACCTGCTCGGCTTCGATGTGCTCATTAATTATGGGCTTTTTAGAACTGCTCCTCATGGCTTGCGCGAACGCTCATCCCTCGTGTCAATTATTTTGGGTATCGCATATCAGCTTAAATCGCTGATTTTGCTAGATAAAATACTATTCGGCTGTCTGCAACCGGCTAGCTAGCAGATTGTGTACGTCCGAAAAGGGCGACATCATCGCTCAAATGAGAGCAAAAGTCATCCACTGTCATCACTCCGAGGTCTTCACCTCCTCGCGTGCGCACCGCTACCGAGCCCGATTCGATCTCTTTGTCGCCGACGACTAATAAATAGGGCACTTTCTGCATTGTATGCTCACGAATCTTAAAACCAACCTTTTCATTGCGCAGATCCGAACTAACCCGAATGCCTTTCGCTGCAAGCTTCGCTTCAACCTCACGAACGTAGTCGGCTTGCTTGTCGGTAATGTTCATTATAATAGCTTGCTCTGGGGCGAGCCATGTTGGCATCGCGCCGGCGTAATGTTCTATCAACACGCCAATGAAGCGTTCGAATGAACCAAGAATCGCGCGGTGTAACATCACCGGTTCTTTTCGGCTGCTGTCTTCGGCAACATAGCTAGCGCCGAGGCGCCCCGGCGTATTAAAGTCGACTTGAATAGTGCCGCATTGCAGAATACGCCCCATGCAGTCTTTCAACGAACACTCGATTTTGGGGCCATAAAACGCACCCTCGCCTGGCACCAATTCCCATGGCAAGCCTGTCGCATTGAGTGCATCTTTTAAAGACTGTTCCGACTGATCCCAGATTTCATCAGACCCTACTCGCTTTTCTGGGCGCGTTGACAAGCGCAGGATAACCTCATCGAAGCCGAAGTCTTTATAGACGGCGAATAGCAAGTCCATAAACTTAGCCACTTCGCTTTGAATCTGGTCTTCGGTGCAGAAAATATGGCCGTCGTCCTGAACAAACGCTCTCACGCGCATTAATCCATGCATGCTGCCAGAAGGTTCATAGCGATGGCATGAACCAAACTCGGCTAATCGCATCGGCAGGTCGCGGTAGCTTTTGAGGCCCTGGTTAAATACTTGAATATGGCAAGGGCAGTTCATTGGCTTGATCGCGTACATGCGGCTCTCGGACTCAACGCTGAACATCTCATCGGAGAACTTCGCGGCGTGACCTGAGCGCTCCCAAAGGCTGTAATCGACGAGCTGCGGAGTATTGATCTCGAGATAACCGTTGTCGTTCTGAACCTTGCGCATGTATTGCTGCACGGCCTGGTAAACACCCCAACCTTTAGGATGCCAGAACACCATGCCAGGCGCTTCTTCTTGGAAATGGAAGAGATTAAGCTGTTTGCCTAACTTGCGGTGATCGCGCTTCTCTGCTTCTTCGATGCGCTGCAAATATTGCTTTAGGTCTTTAGGCGTTGCCCACGCGGTGCCATAAATTCGTTGCAGCATGGCGTTACTAGAATCACCGCGCCAATAAGCACCGGCGACCGAAGTCAATTTAAAGGCTTTAAATTTATTGGTATTCGGAACGTGTGGACCGCGGCAGAGGTCGATGAAATCACCCTGTTTGTAAAAAGAAAGATCCTCGTCGCCAGGAATACTCTCAATAATTTCGACTTTATACTCTTCGCCCATCGCTTTGAACATCGACACCGCTTCATCGCGGCTCATGACTGAGCGATGAACCTCAAGCCCCTCTTTTACGATGTCCCCCATCGCTTTCTCGATAGCCTCGAGATCTTCGGGTGTAAAGGGACGCTCGAACGCGAAATCGTAGAAGAAGCCATCTTCGATCACCGGACCGATAGTTACCTGAGCTGCCGGAAATAAACGCTGCACGGCTTGCGCCATGAGATGGGCGCAGCTGTGGCGGATGACTTCGAGGCCGTCACTGTCGCGCTCGGTGATGATTGCAATTTCGGCATCACGCTCAACCATCGTCGAGAGGTCAACGAGCTCGCCGTTTATGCGCCCAGCTAGCGCTGCCTTCGCAAGGCCCGCGCCGATTGATTCTGCGATTTGTGCAACGCTTAAGGCTGCGTCATATTGGCGCTTGCTGCCGTCTGGCAAGGTGACTTCGAGCATGGGATTCACTTTAAAGAGTTGGAATTATTAGTAAGAGAAGTGCTGTCGCTCGCCTATCAATACTAATCCGGCGGCTTGCGATGCGTGTGTCGAAGCGCTCTCGCGAAGCCCTATCAACAAGACTCTGCTGACACATCCACATTAAACACCTTACCGAGTAGCTCAGTGCAGGTCTCATTGAAGATTTCATTGAAGATCTCATTGAGAATCTCATTAAAGATCATACCGAAAATCTTACCTAAGATGAGAGAGCGGTCTGTAGAATGGTAGGCACGACCAGATTCGAACTGGTGACCTCTACCATGTCAAGGTAGCGCTCTAACCAACTGAGCTACGCGCCTATTTCACCCTACAGAAGGATCGAAGATTATACGGAATGGCATGCAGTCCTGTCGATCCTTTTCTCACTATTCATTGCCCTGTCTCGACCAGCCAGTCGGGCCAAGGACAACGTTAGGCGATCAGACGATGTCTTAATTCGGCGATGCGATCGCGCGTTTGCGCAGCCTCTTCGAAAGACAGATTTTTAGCATGCTCATACATCTGCCCCTCGAGCACCTTGATTTCCTTAGCAATCGCTTTCGGATCATTAAAGTCTAATTGCGCATAGGCACCGGACTTCTCAGCTATCCCCCTACCCTTCGTTCGTTCTCGGGTAGCAGGATTCGCGTAAGCGCCCTCCATTACGTCGAGAATGCGCTTACTCACTCCAATAGGCGTGATGTTATGCTCTTTGTTGTAAGCGACCTGCACTTCTCTACGCCGATTAGATTCATCCATCGCACGCTGCATCGAACCCGTTATCTTATCGGCGTAGAGAATCGCTTTTCCGTTGAGATTTCGCGCGGCGCGTCCTATCGTCTGAATAAGTGAACGATCGGAGCGAAGGAAACCTTCTTTGTCGGCATCGAGAATAGTGACAAGGGCGACTTCCGGAATATCTAAGCCTTCGCGTAACAAGTTAATGCCTATCAGAACGTCAAACTTACCGAGACGAAGGTCACGGAGAATCTCAGAACGCTCGACAGTATCGATATCGGAGTGCAGGTAGCGCACGCGAACGCCATGCTCAGCGAGGTAATCTGTCAGATCCTCCGCCATACGTTTCGTTAAGACAGTCACGAGGACGCGCTCGCCATCCGCGGTCACACGAGTGACCTCAGATAATAAGTCGTCTACCTGAGTTGTCGCAGGACGCACCTCAAGCACCGGATCAAGCAAGCCCGTTGGGCGAACGACCTGCTCAACCCTCGCCCCCTCGTTCGCCTCCTCGTATTTACCCGGGGTCGCCGACACGAATATTATTTGCGGGGTAAGATCCTCCCATTCCTCAAACTTTAGGGGCCGGTTATCGAGTGCGGAAGGCAATCTAAATCCGTATTCCACCAAAGTCTCTTTACGCGACCTATCTCCTTTAAACATCGCTCCAAGCTGCGGAATCGAGACATGCGACTCATCCGACACAATAATCGCGTTGTTCGGCAGGTAGTCGTAAAGTGTAGGGGGTGGTGCGCCCGCTGGGCGACCGGAAAGATAGCGAGAGTAATTTTCGATACCGTTGCAGTAGCCAAGCTCTTGAATCATCTCTAAGTCGAATTTGGTTCGCTGTTCCAACCGCTGCGCTTCGACTAGACGATTATTAGCGTGCAGAAAGCCCAACCTATCTTTAAGTTCAACTTTTATGTGATCTAGCGCATTTAGCAGGGTATCACGCGGTGTGACGTAATGAGACTTAGGGAAGACCGTGAGCCTTGGCACCTCCTTCACCACCGCGCCTGTGAGCGGGTCAAAATAGGACAGCTTTTCAATTTCGTCATCAAACAACTGAATTCGAATAGCGTTTCTTTCAGACTCTGCCGGATAGATATCGATGACATCGCCTCTCACTCGATAAGTCGCGCGCTTCAGCTCCATGTCGTTTCGTGTGTATTGCAGCTCTGCAAGACGCTTAAGCAGCGTTCGTTGCTCAATTTTATCTCCTCTGTCTAGATGAACGACCATCTTTAAATAGGCCGAAGGATCGCCGAGTCCGTAAATCGCCGAGACGGTAGCAACAACGATCACATCGGGTCGCTCCATAAGCGCTTTCGTAGCAGACAACCGCATCTGCTCGATGTGATCATTGATCGAGGAGTCCTTTTCAATAAAGAGATCAGACGCGGGGACATACGCCTCAGGCTGATAGTAATCGTAGTAGGAAACGAAATACTCGACGGCATTGTTAGGAAAAAATTCCTTAAATTCTCCATAGAGTTGCGCCGCAAGCGTTTTATTCGGCGCCATGACCAAGGCCGGTCTTTGCGATCGCTCAATTACATTCGCAATCGTAAACGTCTTGCCTGACCCGGTAACGCCCAGCAAAGTTTGCGCACGCAGACCGTCGTCTAATCCCTCGAGAAGCCCCTCAATGGCTTGAGGCTGATGACCGGCGGGCTTGAAGTGTGAATGAATCTCAAATTTTTCGCTCATGGATGGGGAGAAATCCTTTTTCTTTTGCTGAGGTTATTGACACGCACTTCAGGCGATAAAAACGCTAAACAGCCCGACAAATCGTCGATTGGGGAAGTAGCCTACACTAGAATCGCATCAACTGCTTAGTGAGTGTTGACCCTCAACTCATTTCTCATTACTATACGCGCGGTTCAACGGTAATCGATCGCGATTTACCCAAGAATTTTTGCCCAATAGCTCAATGGTAGAGTAGGTGACTGTTAATCACTTGGTTCGTGGTTCGAGTCCACGTTGGGCAGCCAATTTTGTGAAATTTAACTCTCGCATCCCCAGTGGTGCGAGAGCTTCACAAACCGGTGTTCTTTCCAACTAGCGTCTCTTCATCTGGGGTCTCTTCAGCTAGGGTCTCTTCAGCTAGGGTCTCTTCAACTAAGGTCTCTCGCACCAGACGTTCTTATCATTTATTCCCCCTAATGCTAAACATTTTCCACCCGCTGAGCTTCGCTTGATAATTATTCATCATCGTAGCTCTTACTGTTTAGGATTTGGATAAGGTGCGATATAGTCTGCTCTGGCGGAAATTTAGCGCACACGGTGCACACTCACGCTTGCTCTACTTTGCGCATTGCGTAGCGCGCGAATCGTAATCTAACCTTCTTATCAAACACTTATCAGGGAGCTCAACATGCGCAAAAAGGTTGTCGCATTAAGTTTGTTTATAGTCACACTATTCGCCTCAGCAATAGCGAGCGCCCAAGACAATCCCGTGGTTGTTATGGAAACCAACAAAGGCACGATTAAAATTGAAGTCTGGCAAGATAAAGCGCCATTATCAGCGGCGAACTTTTTGCGTTATGTGGACGAAAACTACTATGACGGACTTATATTCCATCGCGTAATTCCTGGTTTTATGGCACAAGGCGGCGGCTTTGGTGAAGACATGGTGCAAAAGTCGACATTCGAAACCATTAAGAATGAGGCAAGCGCTGCTACGCCTAATAACCGCGGGACACTCGCTATGGCGAGGACTAACGTTATTGATAGCGCGACAAGTCAGTTCTTCATTAATCTGGTCGACAATGACTTTTTAAACCACACAGATGAAACGCCGCGTGGCTTTGGTTACGCCGTGTTCGCTGAGGTTATTGAGGGAATGGACATTGTTGATGCGATGGCCACAGTTAAGACAGCCAACAAACGCGGCCATCAAAATGTCCCTGTGGATCCGATCGTGATGACGCGTGTGACGCGCCAAGACTAAATTGACGCAGACTACTCCAGATTGTTTTCCATCGATGCCGGCTCTACTGCTGGCATCGACTTTTACTTCTTCTTACCCGCCCTAGCACCGAATAGCGCGGTGACCTTCGCACCAGTAGCGCCCTCTTCGAGTGCTGCATCAAGTGCTTTTTCGGGGCCTCCCTGCTTTCTTCCCTGCACTTCAGAATCAAGTTCGGGTTTAAAACCCGCAACAGCTGACAGTAAAACCTGTCTAATTTCTTCGCTATCAGCTAACTCGCACGCCTGCACAAGTCGGTCGATTAGAGGCTTAAGCTCCTGCCAACTAAGGGTCTCTTCCTCGGCTCGCATAATTTTAGGATGATCTGTCCCCGTCACTGACTCGCCAATCAGCAGTTCCTCGTAAAGTTTTTCACCCGGCCGCAACCCAGTGTATTCGATAGCGATATCGCCCCGATAAGAATTTTCATCACGCACATCATAGCCCATTAGATGAACCATTTTTTTCGCTAAATCGACGATACGAATCGGGTCATGCATATCGAGCACAAAAACATCGCCCCCCGTCGCCATCGATCCTGCCTGAATAACGAGCTGCGCCGCTTCCTGAACAGTCATGAAATAACGGGTAACCTCTGGGTGTGTAACAGTAACCGGGCCGCCCATGCTTATTTGCCGACGGAACAGTGGCACAACAGACCCCGAAGACCCGAGCACATTGCCAAACCGAACCATGCTGAACAGCGTGGGCGCTTTATCGCTACCACCAACTCCATCTGCCGTCTCAATTCCTCGCTGCGCGAGCGCTTGCAACACCTGCTCTGTAAAGCGCTTAGTCGCTCCCATGTAGTTAGTTGGACGCACAGCTTTATCGGTAGAGATAAACACGAAATCCTTTACTCCGTTCTCCTGTGCGGCCTGCGCGGTAGCGAGCGTGCCAAAAATATTATTCCTTACTCCTTCTACAATATTGTTCTCCACCATAGGCACTTGTTTGTAGGCTGCCACATGGTAGACGGTCTCAATCTTATGCCGCTGCATTACATCGCGCACAAAGCTCTCATTGCCCACTGAACCGAGGGCAGCATGCAATTCGACGGAACTCCCTACATCTGACTCTAGCCGCATCAGCTCAAGCTTAGTTAGCAACTCTTGCTCAAGCTCGTAAAGCCCGTATTCGAATGAATCCAGCAGCACAAGACGAGACGGCCCGATGGCTAAAATTTGCCGGCACAATTCTGAGCCGATAGAACCTGCGGCACCGGTAACTAAAACCGACCGAGATTTAATACAAGCTCCGAGCAATTCTGGGTCCGGCGGAACAATATCTCGGCCAAGGAGGTCTTCGATATCGATATCTCTAATCTCATCGACCCCAACCTTGCCGGAGACCATATCAAACAAATCAGGGACTGTTTTTACATGAACAGGCAAATGTTCGAGTTTGTTGAGTATCTCTTTACGTTCGGCGTGTGTCGCAGAGGGAATAGCCAACAGAATCTGTCTCACTGAGAATGCTTCGACCAGTTCGTATAGCGAATTGGGACCATACACCCTGACCCCGTGCACCGTGCTGCCTAACAGCTTATGCCCATCGTCTACAAACGCGACAGGGAGATACTGGTCACCACTTTGGAGCGCTGCGAGTAGCTGCATACCAGAGCTGCCAGCACCGTAGATGATAACTGGCTCTTTAGGCCGGAAATTTTGAATCAAACTGATAATCAATAATTTACCGAGTAGCCTAGAACCCCCCATTAGCAAAAGCGCTAACATCCAAAAAATCGGTAGTATGGCTAATCGCGCCTCACCTTGTGCGGAGGAAAGGCTGTACGCCACGGCGAGAATGAAGGTTGCTATGGTGACACACTGTGCTATCAGAAGGCTGGATTGCAGTCCCATATAAAGCACGAGAATGCGATAGAGCCCGACGCGGACAAAGGCGAGCAGACTCAGAATGAGGGCTACGCTTAAGAAAATGAGCGTCTTCTGTTCCTGTTGAAAAAACGCCGCTCCAGACAGTCCATACGCAAACACAAGCGAGGCACCAAGTAGCACGGCATCCCAGCACCCGGTAATGGCGCGCTTCAAGGGTCTCGAAATAGGAATCGAATAGACCTGCATATTGCGTCCTTAGTTTAGTTGAATCGGCGCCTCACCGGAGTCTGCCCTGCCAGCGCCTAGTCGATAGCAACCAAGAAATAGCGGCGCAAGACCGATAGTGGCAAATAGTACACCGTAATGGGGAAGAATACTCGCCACCCATGCGAGAGGTAGTAACCAAAAAATATTGATAAGAATGACACCACCTACTACACGCGGATGACTTTTTAGGCGCCGGGAGAGAATCTGGTAGGCGTGCTGCGAGTGCCCTTCATACCATCGCTCGCCTCTTATTATTCTAACCAGCAGTGTCACCGCTGTGTCCGCTATAAACACGCCAAGCAGCAACAACCATGACCACACTGACATTCTCTGCGAAACGAGGGATTCCAGCGCTAGAAGGCCTAGCGCGAATCCTATAAAGCCGCTTCCCGCATCGCCCATAAACAACGAAGCAGGCGACCAGTTCCAGAGGAGGAAGCCTGCGGCAGATGCGGCTAGAACGACCGACAGGGTCATCACCACATCGTGCTCGCCCAATTCACCGGCCGCCGCGCCCAGCCCACCCTCCAGCCCACCCTCCAGCCCACCCTCCAGCCCGACTAGAAGCACTACACAGCTTAGCGATGTTACCAGTAACTGCGAGGCTGCGATCCCGTCGATACCATCCATGAAATTGGTGAGATTACACAGCCAGACTAGGGATAGCACTGCGAGCAAGGTCAGCGTAAGCGGCTCTGAAAGCGAGAACAAGCCAAAGTCCACTGAGTCCACTCCAATCGCTCGGACCGCTGCCAAGCTCACTATGAACTGCACTGGCAACCGTACTTTAGAAGAAAGCTGCCATCTGTCATCGCTAAACCCTAAGACCACAATGAATAGACAGCCTAGATACGCGAGCGTGCTTTCAGTGATCGCGGCAGACGGGACGAACCAGATCACGCAGAGAAAATAGGGGGCAGCAAGCGCAGCACCGCCTCCTAATGGCTTAGGTGCCACATGGGCGCTGCGAGCGACGGGTGTGTCCAAGAGCCCAAAGCGAGGCCCATACCTGACCACACCCGCCGACAGCACAGCAACAAGCGCGAAACTACTCAGCGACACGATAAACAAAAACATGAAGTCAATCGCTCCCATCCTGAAACGCTACTGCAGCGCACTCTTCAGATTTTCAATTTTTGAAAGCCGGCTAACACCCGTCCATCGCGGGTGCGACAACTAAAACAAGATGACGATTCTTCTCAACCGTAGCAAGACCGATGCCCTTAACTTCCGCCAGCTCTTCGATCGCAACAAAATCACCGTGTAACTCCCTGTAACGAACAATTTCCCGCGCCTTGGTTAATCCAATGCCTACTAAACTTGCCGCTAAACTCTCAGCATCTGCTAGATTAATATCTAACCTAGCAGCTTCAGCGGAAGCCAATGTACTCGTTTCATCTGTCTGCGCCAACGCTGAATTAATTACAACTAGCGACGTTAAAGCTAAAAAGAACAGCGCCGTTAGGACGCCCAAAGGCCTCGAAGAATATTTTCCGCGAGGACTACTACTCGTCTCTAAATCTGACGTTGGCTGATCCGAGCTCAGAATTTCTCTTGTAAGAATCATTTCCTTCTCCTTTTACTGAGTATTGAGTAGGCCGCTAAAGGCGCCTCACTCGAGGTCGGAAATCGACCTCTTCAGTAAAAAGTCTAGCAGGCGGTTCAGCGAGCGCCAGAAACGGCCTGATTAAAGGCTGCGAGCTCAGAGGTTGGCTCAGCTGCCTGTGTTATTGGTCGCCCTACGACGAGATAGTCACTGCCGTTCGCGATCGCATCGGCAGGCCCAACAACTCGTTTTTGATCGCCAACAGCGTCCTCCTGCCGACGAATACCAGGGGTCACTAAACAGAAATCGGCGCCCATCACCGCGCGGAGCGCCGCAGTTTCTGCGGCCGAGCAAACCACGCCATCAAGCCCTGCGTCTTGAGCTAAGCGCGCCAAATTAAGCACCTGTTCCGCAGGTGAGGCCGATACACCAATTGCCTGAAGATCTGCTGCTACGAGACTTGTGAGCACCGTTACTGCGGTGACAAGCGGTCTATCGCCAGGGGTCAATGTCGCCACCGCGTCTCGCGCTGCTACCATCATTTCACGACCGCCCGAGGCGTGAACATTCGTCATCCAGACGCCGAGGTCTGCCGCTGCGGCAACCGCATGCGCGACCGTATTGGGTATGTCATGGAATTTTAAATCTAAGAATACGTCGAAGTTTCGTGCGACTAATTGTTTGACTAACGCAGGTCCGCATCGAGTAAACAGCTCTTTGCCAATTTTTACTCGACACTGGGTAGGATCAACTCGGTCGACAAAAGCGAGCGTTTTTGACTCCGAATCGAAATCTAGAGCGACAATAATTTTACTTTCCAACTCATTTCCCTCCTGACCTTAACCTTCGATTCGGCAGCCGGCTCTCACCCTTCCGCGATTACTTTATTTCCTTCGATAGTACTTTCTCTCTTTCACTCATCGCGTCATTCACAGCCTCGAGCTTGGCAAGCCGGCTGCGAAGGCGCGCGATTTCCAAGCGCCCAAACAGGCTCGAAAAGAGCCTTAACCCCGCCATCAAACCGAGCAATCCGCCCAACACAAACGAAGCCGCAATCCACAGCCCAACAGGTCTGTCTTGCGACTGCAGCGCACCAAAAGATAGGCTTATGAGCGTGTCGTTCGCACTCATAAAGCCCAAACTCAATACCAGCACAGCGAGAAGAAACAGCCCTGTTAGTATTCTTAGGATCTTTCTCATTGGTCTATCCAGCGGTGAACTCTTGTCATAACACCGACTATAATACCGTATCGGCGCGGAATACGATTCAGTGAGGTTGATTCACGAAGCAGCTAATGCAAATTTAAAGCGAAAAAAAGGCAAAATCCTAAGGATTTTGCCTTTTTTGAAGAGTACTAGGTAATCAGAGTGATCGAATCCGAGATTCGCCCAGCTAGTTACCCGACTCCATTCCTTTGTTTACGCGATCGCGTAGCTCTTTACCGGGCTTGAAGTGAGGCACGTGCTTGCCGCTCAAAGCAACCGGAGCACCGGTCTTTGGGTTGCGACCAATACGCGGCACTCGATAATGCAATGAGAAACTACCGAATCCACGAATCTCTATCCTACCACCCTCAGCGAGCACTTGAGACATTGTCTCTAACACGCCTTTCACGGCCAACTCTACGTCCTTCGCTGAGAGCTGGGTTTGCTTCCCCGCGATACGTTCGATGAGTTCAGATTTGGTCATAGCTGTACCTGTACTTGCAGAATTACCACTAAAGTTTGATCGAGTGATTGATACAGCTGACAACTCGACTTTCAATTTAGCCTCGACCCAAGGCGGACGTAATGATCTCATGCGCCTTGGGTTGAGAAGCGTTTAGGAACGAAGGACTAGTTCTTTTCCATCTGTGCTTTAATCAAGTCGCCAATCGTACCAGGAGAGACTTCTGCTACTTCCTGACTCTTATGGTCTTTGATTGCAGCGCGCTCATCATCCATCTCGATCGCTTTGACAGAGAGGCTGAGGTTACGCGTCTTACGGTCGACATTAACAATCTTCGCTTCGATTTCGTCGCCTTCCTTGAGTACAGAGCGGACATCTTCCACTTTCTCGCGACCTAACTCGGTGCCGCGGAGATAGCCTTCGATACCGTCAGCGATTGCGACTGTAGCGCCCTTCGCGTCAACTGCAGTAATAATGCCCTTAACGACACTACCACGCTCGTATTCTGACGTGAAGCTAGCGAAGGGGTCTTCGCCAAGCTGCTTAACGCCAAGTGAGATGCGCTCACGCTCAGAGTCGATTGACAGGATAACGGTCTCAATCTCGTCACCTTTCTTGTACTCACGGACTGCTTCTTCGCCCGTTTCGTCCCAAGAGATGTCTGAGAGGTGAACGAGGCCGTCGATGTTGCCGTCGAGACCAATGAAGATACCAAAATCGGTAATCGACTTAATGACGCCCGCAATCTTGTCGCCCTTCTGGAATTTTTCAGCAAAGCCATCCCATGGGTTCTGGAAGCACTGCTTAATACCTAGAGAGATACGACGACGCTCTTCGTCGATATCAAGAATCATTACGTCTACTTCTTGCCCAAGTTGGACAACTTTTGACGGATGAATGTTCTTGTTAGTCCAATCCATTTCGGATACGTGAACAAGACCTTCGACGCCTTCTTCTAACTCGGCAAAACAGCCGTAGTCAGTGAGGTTTGTCACGACTGCCTTAACTCGTGCGTCCTTAGGATAACGACCTTTGATCGCCAACCATGGATCTTCGCCTAGCTGCTTGAGGCCAAGAGACACGCGATTACGCTCGCGATCATACTTGAGCACTTTAACGTTGATCTCATCGCCAACATTCACGATTTCACTTGGGTGTTTGATGCGCTTCCACGACATATCAGTAATGTGGAGGAGACCATCTACACCGCCTAGATCGACGAACGCGCCATAGTCCGTGAGGTTCTTAACGATACCCTTAACAGCCATGCCTTCTTGAAGCTTAGCGAGTAACGCATCACGCTCTTCTGTGCTAACAGACTCGAGCACTGCACGACGTGAAACAACCACGTTGTTGCGCTTTTGGTCGAGCTTGATAAGACGGAACTCGAGTTGCTGACCTTCGAGGTGGAGTGTGTCGCGTACTGGGCGAACATCGACCAAAGAACCCGGAAGGAATGCACGGATGTTGTTGAGGTCGACAGTAAAACCGCCTTTAACCTTGCCGTTAATAACACCGGTGACGATGTCATTCTTCTCGTATGCAGCTTCGAGCTCCATCCAAGATTCTGCACGCTTCGCTTTTTCGCGTGACAGCTTAGTCGCACCGAAACCATCTTCGACTGTCTCCAACGCAACTTTTACTACGTGGCCTATCTCGAGAGCGAAATTACCCTGCTCGTCGAGGAATTCTGACTTAGCGATTACGCCCTCTGACTTAAGGCCAGCGTGGACAGTTACCCAATCCGAATCGATATCAATGACCGTACCGGCGACAATCGCGCCTGGGTTCATATCTATTTCGCTTAGGCTCGCTTCAAATAATTCTGCAAAACTTTCACTCATGCTTTATTCCATCTCAGTTGTGCTCGTCGTCGGTAGGCTTAGCCTGACACTCGAGTCGCTTCTCCGCGCCCCAGCGGCGACGGTGTTATTGCTAAATTCGACAGCTCGCCACCTATACTGGTGATGTGCCGGCTGTCGACTTATCGAATTCACTGCTTTCTGTGCACCGCCAAAGCCTTTTATAGGCTTTGAAAATACGTGTCTCTCAACCAGAATCAACCAGAATCAAACAGACAAATTCAATCTTTGATCCCTAAAGATTTACCTTTTCTCTAGCTAAATCAGTTATTTGGGCCATAACTTGCTCGATACTCATCATAGTAGAATCGATGATGATAGCATCTACTGCGGGCTTCAACGGCGACGCGCTACGCTGTGTATCTCGCGCATCTCGCTCCTCGAGCTCGCTCAAAAGGGTCGGCAGAATAGCATCAATACCCTTACCTATCAACTGCTTATATCGTCTGTCGGCGCGCGCCTCGACGCTCGCCGTGAGGAATACTTTGAGAACGGCATCGGGGAAAACAGTCGTCCCCATATCACGCCCATCTGCGACAAGCCCGTTCGCGCTGAGAAAATCGCGCTGACGCTGCAATAGCGCCGCCCGCACAGCGGGAATAGCGGCGACTTGAGAGGCCATCGCGCTAGCCTCATCAGTACGTATCGCAAGGCTTACGTCGTCGCCGCCAAGCCACACGGACCCTTCGACCCAAGGCGAATCAACATTCGGCTGGCCAAAGCCTATCTCTACTTTGCGAGCCAGCGCAGCTATCGCTTCACTATCGCTAACCGGCGCGAGTCCCTCTCTGTCTGCCGCGAGACCAAGCACTCGATAAAGCGCACCACTGTCTAAGAGCGTAAAACTCAATAATTTCGCGAGTCGTGAAGCGATTGTGCCTTTGCCGGAACCCGAAGGGCCATCGATAGTGATGACGGGGCTAGTATTACTCAACACCAATCTCCAGACCGAGCTCGGCGCTGAGCTCAACAAAATTAGGGAAGGAGGTGGCGACATTGGCGCAGTCCAGAATTCTCAAAGGACCCACTGCGCGCAGGCTTGCGACAGCAAACGCCATCGCGATGCGGTGATCGCCCTGCGAATCGATTTCAGCAGCGGTAAAGTAGGCCTGCGGATCTCCCGAGATTCGAATCCCGTCAGCGTACATCTCACTATTTACCCCGATCAGTGTGAGACCCGCAGCCATTGCGGCGAGCCTATCGCTTTCTTTCACGCGCAGTTCTTCAGCGCCGCGTAAAATAGTGTCGCCCTCAGCTACTGCTGCTGCAATGAACAATGCCGGAAACTCATCGATAGCGAGCGGTATCTGTGACTCGGGGATCGTAATCCCATTGAGTGGCGCGTACTTGATAGCAAGTTCCGCGACAGGTTCCCCGCCCACTGAACGCGGATTGAGCACTTGGATATCGGCCCCCATAAGCTTGAGAATGTTAATCACGCCAATACGAGTTGGATTGATGCCAACATGCTCGAGGAGAACATCTGATCCAGGGCAAATCGCTGCGGCAACGAGGAAAAAAGTCGCCGAAGAAATATCGCTCGGCACGTCGATAGTTGTCGCTTGTAGCTGATGGCCGCCTTCGAGACTGACCGTGATACCGTCTGCCGAACGCTTGAGCGGATAGCCAAACCCTTCTAACATTCGCTCTGTGTGGTCGCGGCAAATCCCCGGCTCCGAAATCTCGGTTACTCCTTTTGCATAGAGACCCGCTAACAGCAAACAAGATTTCACTTGCGCACTCGCCATAGGCATCGTGTACTTTATACCGTGCAATTTTGACGGCGCGAGTCGTAGAGGAGGCCTGCCACCCTCTTCGGCCTCAATCACTGCACCCATCAAACGCAACGGCTCCACGACACGTGCCATTGGCCTTTTGGTAAGCGACTCATCGCCTGTCAACTCGCTGACAAACTGCTGGGCTGCGAGCAGACCAGAAAGAAGGCGCATGGCGGTGCCCGAATTCCCCATATAAAGGCACTTTCTTGGCGCTGCTAGACCATCACGGCCGACGCCGATAATACTCAGCTTTCCTTGCTCTGGACCAATAACAGTAACGCCCAATTCACGGAAAGCGGCGACCGTGTTCAGTGCATCCTCTCCTTCCAAGAAACCACTGACCTCGGTACGACCGTTCGCAATCGCCCCGAAAATAATGGACCGGTGTGAAATTGATTTATCGCCCGGCACTCGCACGCGGCCTTTTATTTGAGGAACGTTTGTGCCGCTCTGACCGGCAACAAAGACGACAGACTTTTCGTTCATAGCATTGTTCGCAATTGGTTTAAAATGAGTATTTATAAAGGCCTCTCGTGCCCCTTTTGCATAAGCGAAAAGCGTGTGTAGATCGGTACTTAAGCGCTCATCAGGAGATGACTCGAGCGCCGTTTTCAACGCTTGAAGTTCAGCGATCATCGCACCTAAAACCTCTGCGCTTGCTGTTCGATTCGCCACGAAAATATCCGACCACATGCGCGCATCGCTTGACGCCAAGCGACTGAAATCGGCGAAACCGCCGGCCGCATAACGAAATATATCCCCACTTTTTTCCTGTTTCGCCAGCACATCGACAATCGAATAAGCGAGAAGGTGAGGCAGATGACTCGTCGCCGCTAACACCTCATCGTGATGCTTAACACTCATCGCTAGCATGTTTGCATCCAGCGCTCGCCACATCGCGCTCACTAGTCGCAGCGAACCTGAGGAATTATTAGCAAGGGGGGTCAATATGATATTGCGCTTAGCAAACAAACCAGCATTTGAGGCGAGATAACCGCTTTTCTCTGAGCCTGCAATGGGGTGTCCTGGGACAAATCGCGAGGAAAAGTCTGCAGGCAATTTTTCGGCGGCCGCGACAACATTACCCTTCACGCTAGCGACATCGGTTATTACCGCACGATCATTACAGAAAGATGCTAGGCTCGGCAGAATGGCAGCAGTAGCGAGCGGTGGCAAGGCAATAACCACAAGATCAGCCTCGGCACACGCGAGTTGAACATCAGCCACTGCATACGCATCATCGATATCGCCAGCCGACAACGCCGCCTCTAGCTGAGCACAATCGCTATCGCAGGCTACGAGTGTCTGGCTTGGATTGTTTAGCTTAAGCCCTCTCGCAATAGAGCCACCAATCAGACCCAATCCGATAATCAGTATCTTTGCGCTCTCGAGGCTAGACATTCATACTCACTCGCATCACTTAGACACGTCGGTTGGCGCAGCTAAAACCGGCGCGCTGTCGTTTTCAGCCTCTGTGGGAAGCGTTGGGGGATAACTACCGAGAATACGCAGTGAGGTAGTTCGGAGCTTGAGCAGCGCGAAAAGTTTCTGCTCAATATCGTGATTGCCTTGTTTCGTCCCACTGACGATGAAATCGATAAAAAACACGTATTCCCAAGCTCGCAGCTTGGAGGGGCGCGCCTCAATTTTTGATAGGTCGATCTGCAGCGTATTAAAAGGCTCTAAGATTCTAAAAAGCGCGCCGGGCTTATTGTCGGTCGCGACTAAGAGACTCGTCTTCCTATCATGCGACTGCTTCATCTCATCGTTATGCCCAGCAAGAAGCTCGAGAGACTTCTCGACTTCATTCTCTCTCTCACCCGCTGCGATAATCAGAAATCGGGTTCTATTATGGCTATGGTCTTGGATAGAGTAGCTCAGTATGTCGAGACCATAGGTCTGTGCGGCGAATTCCCCTGCAATGGCTGCCATACCCTCTTCGGACATTGCCAACTCGGCGGCTTGCGCGTTGCTCGCGCATTCGCGCAGCACCGCGTGAGGAAACTTTCTACTTAGCCAGCCGCGGCACTGAGCGAGAGACTGCTTATGCGAGGCAATGGTGTGCACCTTATCGCGCGTTAAGCCCCCTCTTCCGAGTAAATTATGAACGATCGGAATGATTATTTCGCCAACGATTAGCGTTGACGTCGTGAGCAGACAGTCTTGGGTATTGTTGACAGCCCCTTCGGTGGAATTTTCAACGGGCACCACACCAAAAAGGGAGTCGCCTGCCTCGACGCTGGCAAACACGTCTTCGATATTTGCATACGAGCGCATAAGCCATGCCTCGGTGTTTGACCGAGGGTGGTGCTCAAAGAAAGCTATAGCCGCCGCATGAGAAAAAGTGCCTTGGGGGCCTAAATAGGCGACAGACGTCGCCGCTTTAGTCGGCATTGTTCTCATCGTTTTCTGACTGTTCGCTGTTTAGCCCTTCAACAAACTCCTCTGCGGGCTCGTCTACGCGCTCTAACCCTACTAATTTTTCGCCTTCTTTTAAGCGAATAAGCCGGACGCCCTGTGTGTTACGCCCTTGCACCGACACCTCATCGACGCGCGTGCGCACCATAGTGCCTTTGCTCGAAATTAGCATGATTTCATCGGCGTCAGTGACCTGAACAGACCCGACCACTGCGCCATTACGATCACTGGCTTGAATACCTATAACGCCTTGTCCACCGCGTCCACGCAGCGGAAAGTCGCTCGACTTCGTGCGCTTACCGTAGCCGTTCTCGCTAACGGTGAGTACTTGCTTGTCATCATCTGCGACCATTAGGGACACCATACGCTGACCGGCACCTAACCTTATTCCGCGTACACCGCGAGCGGTTCGCCCCATCGCCCTGACATCCTGCTCTGAGAATCGAATCGTCTTGCCGGAGGTGCTCATCAGTATTAAGTCGCGCGTGCCGTCTGTGACTGCTGTACCTACGAGCTCATCGTTATCATCGAGTTCGATCGCACGAAGGCCCACACTGCGCTGCCGTGCAAAGCTTGGCAATGGTGTCTTTTTAACTGTGCCGTTTGCCGTTGCCATAAAAACAAACGAGTTTTCGGTATATTCTTTGATCGGCAGCATGCTCGTCACGCGCTCTTCTTCTTCAAGCGGCAATATATTCACAAGCGGCTTGCCCCGCGAGGTTCGGCTCGCGATAGGAATCATATAAACCTTGAGCCAATAAACCTTGCCTCGGCTAGTAAAACAAAGCAGCGTGTCATGCGTGCTCGCAACTAACAGATGCTCAACGAGATCTTCGTCTTTCACTGCGGCGGCCGCTTTGCCCATGCCGCCCCGTCGCTGTGCTGCATAATCGCTAAGTGGCTGGGTTTTCGCATAGCCCGTTTTAGAAATAGTTACCACACGGTCTTCTTCTGTTATCAAGTCTTCGACAGTGAGGTCTTGCTGCGTGCCCACAATCTCAGTGCGGCGCTCATCGCCGTATTCGTCGCGTACTTTCTCTAATTCACCGCGCACCACGCTTAACAGGCGTGTTTGATTGCCTAAAATATCGAGATAATCGGCGATTTGTTCTAGCAGCGCCTTGTAGTCGTTAATAAGTTTTTCGTGTTCGAGACCGGTAAGCCTATGCAAACGCAATTCGAGAATTGCCTGCGCCTGCTCTTCGGAGAGACGGTAATCGGCACCGCTAAGGCCGTATTTGGGGTCTAGCCCTTCTGGGCGACACGCATCCGCGCCAACTGTCCCAAGCATTGCCAGTACGCTGTCCGACTTCCACGATCTCTCTAGCAGCTTAACTTTTGCCTCTGCTGAGGAGGGCGAACTTTTAATGAGCTCAATGACCGCATCAATGTTAGCCAGGGCAACCGCGAGACCCTCGAGAATATGCCCTCGATCGCGCGCTTTGCGCAGAAGGAAACTGGTGCGCCGCGAAACAACCTCGCGCCTGTGGCGGATAAACGAGTCGAGAATTTCCCGCAGCGTTAAAAGCCGCGGCTGGCCATCAACAAGGGCCACCATGTTAATGCCAAACACGTTCTGCATTTGTGTTTGTGCGTACAAATTATTCAGAACTACATCGCCCATCTCGCCGCGGCGCAATTCGATCACGATACGCATGCCATCCTTGTCTGATTCATCGCGCAGCTCGGTTATGCCCTCGAGCTTCTTTTCTTTGACCAGCTCTGCGATCTTCTCTATCAAGCGCGCTTTGTTAACCTGGTAGGGAATCTCAGAGACAATTATTGTCTGTTTGTGCGTTTTCTCATCCGTCAGCACCTCGGCCCGTGCGCGCATATAAATGCGGCCGCGACCAGTCTGATAGGCCTGCAAGATGCCAGCCTTGCCATTAATGATGCCGGAAGTTGGGAAATCAGGGCCGCTGATATGCTCCATCAAACCCTCGATACCAATCTCAGGATCGTCGAGCAAGGCGATAACACCACCAACGACTTCAGTTAAATTATGAGGCGGAATATTAGTCGCCATTCCTACCGCAATGCCGCTGGAGCCATTTACAAGCAGATTGGGCACCTGCGCAGGGAGCACATCAGGAATCTGCTCTGTACCATCATAGTTAGGTGAAAAATCGACGGTCTCTTTGTCCAAATCTGCAAGCAGGTCGTGAGCAATTTTAGCCATACGAATTTCGGTATAGCGCATCGCTGCTGCAGAATCGCCATCGACCGAGCCAAAGTTACCTTGCCCGTCGACGAGCGGATAGCGCAATGAGAAATTTTGAGCCATCCTAACGATCGTGTCGTAAACCGCCGTATCGCCATGTGGATGGTATTTACCAATAACATCACCAACAATTCGCGCAGATTTTTTGTAGGGCTTGTTATAGTCATTCGAGAGCACATTCATCGCGAACAACACGCGGCGATGAACCGGCTTGAGGCCGTCGCGAACATCGGGTAGCGCTCTTCCTACAATGACACTCATTGCATAAGCTAGATACGACTCACGCATCTCGCTTTCTAGCGCTACTGGCAGAACCTGTTTAGCAAACTCGCTCATAGACTTAACTTTCCTAACACTTTGGTTTTCGGCAAAATTATGCGGCTCTATACGCCATTTATAGCGGCCGTCTTGCCGTTTTTTATAGGCCCTTTTTGAGAGCGTCGAAACACCCTCAATCCTAGCATAGACGCCACCATTTCGCCCGCCTAAATCGCGCTGTATTCGGTGTAATATCGCCCTCGCATGCGACAGGAAGCCTAGATGACGGTTATACTGCTCGCTCGCTAAATCACCGAGCACAAGCCACGAGAATTAAGATGACCGATAACCCGCTACTGACTCCAGACCTCGTTGTGTTTGCACGCTGGGTTGTCCCTGTCGTGCCAACGGAGACTGTACTCGAAAACTATGCTCTGTTCGCTACAGGTGGACGCATCACGCACCTCCTCCCAGCAAAAGACGCGAAGACGATGCTCTCAGATGCTGCTCTGGCTGGCGCGACGCAACTCGACAACCATGCGCTTGTCCCAGGGCTCGTTAATGCCCACGGCCACGCCGCAATGACACTGCTCCGGGGCGTCGGTGACGACATGCCGTTGCAGGCTTGGCTCGAAGAACGGATATGGCCCTTAGAGGGCGAGCTTGCGGATGCCAGCTTCGTCAACGCAGGAGTTCGCTTGGCGGCCGCCGAGATGATCCTATCCGGCACAACCTGTTTCGCCGACAATTACTTTTTCCCAGAAGAAGCCGCAAAGGTCACCCTCGAGACCAAGCTCCGCGTTCAACTGGCGTGCCCAGTCCTGGACTTCCCCACACGATGGGCATCCGATGCAGACGAATACATCGACAAAACCACTGCTTTGCACGATCAATACCGACATGACGACCGTGTGCATGTTGCGTTTGGCCCGCACTCGCCTTATTCCGTCTCTGACGCACCCCTCCGCAAAATCGCTACATTGGCTGCAGAGTTAGACTTGCCGATTCATATGCATGTTCATGAAACTCAAACCGAGGTCGACGATGCCGAAGTTAAAGACGGTGTTCGCCCGCTCGCACGATTACACGCATTGGGTCTTTTGACTCCTCGACTCTTCTGCACGCATATGACGGCGCTCACGCAAGAAGAAATAGAATTAGTAGCCAGTAGTGGCAGCCATGTTGCGCATTGCCCTGAGTCTAATCTCAAACTCGCCAGCGGTTTTTGCGAGGTTCAAAAGCTTGCGCATCATGGGATTAACGTCGCACTCGGAACCGATGGCTGCGCGAGCAATAACGATCTGGATATGTTTTCAGAAATGCGCACAGCGGCACAACTCGGCAAAGCCGTAGCGCGGGACGCAACCGCCGTTCCCGCGAACGCTGCGTTGGCAATGGCGACCATAAACGGCGCCAAGGCCATGGGCTTGGACGCCGATATTGGCAGCCTTGAGGTGGGCAAATTCGCAGACCTTTGTGCCGTAGACCTTGGCAGCATCAACAGCATTCCTCTCTATGATGTTATCTCACAGCTAGTTTATTCGACACAAGCTAGCCAAGTTAGCCACGTTTGGAGTGGCGGCGAAGCCCTCCTTTGTAACAGAGAGCTCCAAACTATCGATGAGCAACAACTCAAAAGAACAACCCAAGAATGGCAGAAGCGCGTAAAGGACGTAACGGAAAAGGCTTAACAGCTGAATTAGCCATAGCGCACACAGGACCAATCATGAGTAATGTCGACGAATTAGAGATCAAAAAATTTGAAGCCCTAGCCGCGCGCTGGTGGGACCCGACGAGCGAATTCAAGCCGCTCCATGAGATAAACCCACTGCGGATGGGCTTTTTGACATCGAAGGCAACCCTTGCAGGAAAACGCGTCCTCGACATCGGCTGTGGCGGCGGCATACTCGCCGAAGCAATGGCGAGACAGGGCGCCGCTGTGGTCGCAATAGATATGGCGGAGGCTTCACTCGCCGTCGCTCGCCTACATCAGCTAGAAAGCAAACTCGACATAGACTACCGGCGCATTCCTGCCGAAGAATTGGCACAAGCAGAACCCGAGCAGTATGACATTGTGACATGCCTTGAAATGCTCGAACATGTACCTGACCCCGGCGCGATTGTTGCCGCCTGCTACGCGCTTGTGAAACCTGGCGGGCAAGTGTTGTTCTCGACAATTAATCGCAATCCAAAGTCGTACCTCTTCGCAATAATTGGCGCTGAATACATCTTAAACCTGCTTCCCCGAGGCACTCACGAATACGCCAAATTTATTCGTCCCTCTGAGCTAGCTAGTTGGTCGCGCGACGCAGGATTGACACTGATCGAACAGAGAGGCATGACCTATAACCTCCTTTCGAAGCGTTATTCACTTGGCAACGATCTCGACGTGAACTATCTTGCCTACTATGACAAGCCTGCGCTCAAGGAAAGTGGCGCATGAATCTTGATACATCTATAGAGTGTGTTCTATTCGACCTAGACGGCACGCTTATCGACACGGCGCCAGATTTCGTCATCGCACTTAACCTGCTGCTTACACAACAGGGAAAACAGCCACTGGATGCCAGCGTGATAACTCACACCGTGTCAGATGGCGCGAAAGCACTTGTTGCACTCGGCTTCGGTATTAATGAAAAAGCGGAAGAGTTCGCCTCTCTCCATACGCAGCTTCTCGCCCTCTATCTCGAGCAAATCGAATCGACACAATCATCACTCTACCCTGGCATGGAGAATCTACTCGATTCACTCGAAAAGGCAGGTATTTCCTGGGGAATTGTTACAAACAAGCCTCGTCTTTACGCGACCGCACTGCTTTCGCGCCTGGCACTTCTCGCGCGCTGCCCTGTCTTGGTTTGCCCAGAGGACGTACGAGATAAAAAGCCCCATCCTGAGTCACTCCTTCTCGCGCTCGCGGTGTTAAAGTGCGACTCTGCGCGCTGCGTGTATATTGGAGACCATATCCGCGACATGCAGGCTGCGAAGAACGCAGACCTCATTGCTATAGCGGCCAGCTATGGCTACCTAGCCGACGGGGTCGATCCTGCTGAATGGCCTGCCGATTTCATCCTTAGCCAACCCGAGCAGTCTATTGGGCTTCTCAACTTACTGAAGTTTCGCTCATGACCTTTACCTACGATGCAGCGCAAGATTGTCTTAACGATAAAAACATACTCATTACCGGCGCGAGCGATGGCATAGGCCGCGCTGTGACAGCTGAGTTCTGCGCACGCGGCGCAAATGTCATAGCGCTTGGCCGTAGCCAGGAAAAACTAGAAGCGCTTTTCGATGAAATCGAAGCGAGTTACCCAGGGCGACTAATCATTCATCCGCTGGATTTATCGACCGCGACGAGTGCAGAGTATGCCACCCTTGCTAGTGCACTCGGCGAGCAGTTTGACGCCCTCGACGGCTTAATTCACAACGCCGCCTTACTCGGCGCGCGTAGCCCTATCGAATACTATCCCGACAGCGACTGGGATAAATTAATGCAGGTAAATGTAACTGCACCCTTTAAATTGACCAAAGCACTGGTCCCCGCCCTCACGCGCTCAAGCGACGCAAGAGTCATTTTCACCTCATCAAGTGTTGGGCGAGTTGGGCGCGCGTATTGGGGGGCTTACGGCATTAGTAAATTTGCACTCGAAGGATTAATGCAAACGTTCGCCGAAGAAGTGGGCAACATCAGTGAGATCAGCGTCATGAGTTTTAATCCGGGCGGGACACGAACTGCAATGCGCAGAGACGCCTATCCGGCAGAAGACCCAATGACTCAGCCTACTCCCGAAGCATTGCTTCCGCTGTATCTCTACTTGATGAGTCCTGCCGCGAAAAAACATCACGGCCAGGCTCTAGACGCGCTCGGTTTCGAGGGATAGCGAAGCGCTGAAGGCGCAACAGATGCCGAAAGCAAGTTAGCGCTATCTTGCCACCGCGTCGCCGGCAGCTAAAGGCATTTACATGCACTCTGAACTTAGCGAGGAGCGGGTTCTGCTTCCTTAGGCTTTTCGGCGCGCGGGTAGGCGACTTTTAAGAGCTTGTCCAAATCCTTGCGCGGCAATTCTTGGAAACGTCCTTTGGTAATTGTACTTGGTATAAATAAGGGTCCAAAGCGCACACGCTTGAGCCGGCTTACCTTCACGCCTTGCGACTCCCAGAGTTTTCGCACCTCGCGGTTACGCCCCTCGAGAACGACCACGTGATACCACTGGTTTACGCCTTCACCGCCAAAATGTTGAATGTCAGTAAACCTGCACATGTTGCCATCGATCATCACGCCATCGTGCATCTGCTGAACCATTTCTTTGCTTACGTCGCCGAGTACACGCACAGCATATTCGCGCTCGATCTGCGCACTTGGGTGCATCAAACGATTCGCGAGTTCTCCATCTGTAGTAAACAACAGAAGCCCACTGGTGTTAATATCCAGACGTCCAATTGCAACCCAGCGCCCGTGCTTAATAGGCGGAAGGCGGTCAAAGACAGTAGGCCTTCCCTCGGGATCTTTGCGAGTACACACCTGGTCCTCGGGCTTATTATAAAGAATCACTCGACGCTCATGATTCGATTTCAACTGGGCCGCGACCTTTTTCCCGTCGACAACAATCTTATCGTCTTCGTCTACGCGGTCTCCGATCTTGGCAGTAACTCCGTTGACTTTAACCCGCCCTTTTTCGATCCACGTCTCGGCCTCGCGCCGCGAAGCAAATCCTGCGCGCGCCATTACTTTTTGTAATTTTTCAGACATACAATCTACTCGGTTGGGACGTCATCATCAGACTCGTCCTCGGATTCTTCGGAACTCAGTTGTCCTTCATTTTTTTCGCCAGCAATTGCCTCACCTAAGCGCGAAGGATCGCCGCCTAGGTCTTGTTCTAGCGCTGCCAGTGCTTCGTCTATCTCAGCGAAATCGTCATTATCTTCGACAGGGCCATCGTCGTCGTCATCCTCTTCGCCCTGCACCTCGGGTCGCCCATTAGGATGGAGAATCTGATCAAGAGGTTTCTGCGAGAGCGCGATCGCTTCCTCCTCGGCGAGCATCTCCGCTTTCTCGTCATCGCTTAATTCCAGGCTGGCATCGTCTTCAGAATTCTCTGGCATTTCCAATACACGAGCCGCCGCAAGTTCTGCCTCAAAACCTAAATCCTTCGCACCACCATCGATATCGCGTATCTCTGATAGCGCCGGCAACTGCTGCAAACTTTCGAGATTAAAATAGTCGAGAAACTGTTTTGTTGTTGCAAACATAGAAGGCCGGCCTGGCACATCGCGCTGTCCCACTACCCTAATCCACTCTCTGTCTAGCAAAGTACGGATGATATTCGAGCTCACCGCGACGCCACGAATTTCTTCAATATCGCCGCGCGTAATTGGTTGCCTATAGGCGACGAGTGCAAGCGTTTCGAGCAGCGCTCGCGTGTAGCGCGGTGGCCGTTCTTCCCAGAGTTTACCCACCCACTCCGCTAATTCTTGCTTGACCTGAAACCGATAACCCGAGGCGACTTTAGTAAGCTCAAAACCCCGATCACCGCATTCGTCATCGATACGCGCGAGCACGCCGAGCAACTCTTCATTCTCGGGACGCTCTTCTTCATTAAACACCGCTGCAATGCTCTCTAATGGCAGAGGCCGGCCCGCTGCGAGGAGTAATCCTTCGATTATCATCTTTACTTTATTATCTACATCGTTCATTTAGTTCAAATTCCTAGTAACGCGCGTCGCGCTCGTCTTTCTGATCACGATCTCGACCGCCGTCTTGCTTACCCTCAAGATCGTCATCAAAGTCGTCATCGAAATCACTAGTTAGCACTGGCTGCTCGCTTAACGTTCGCGCCTTGACGTGAATAGGCGCGAACGGTTCGCTCTGAACGATCTCGATCATGCTGCCTTTCAACAATTCCATTATGGCCAAGAAAGTAACGACCACCCCGAGCCTTCCCTCTTCTCTAATAAGGAGCGACGACAGGGGTACAAATTTTTTATCGTTGATGCGAACCAGCAGCTCCGACATTTTTTCTCGAGTCGACAGCGTCTCGCGATGAATTTGATGACTGCCAAACATGTCTGCGCGCCGCAATACCTGCGCGAGAGAGACGAGGACATCTTTCAAGTCAACATCTGGATCGATAGTCACGCGCTCCATTTTGGGTGGCGTGGCTATTGCTCTATGAATGTCTCGATTCATTCGTGGCAACTCATCTAACTGAGCTGCTGCTTTCTTGAAACGTTCGTACTCTTGTAAGCGCCTGATGAGCTCCATACGAGGATCGTCTTCCTCGGCCTCGAGATCCTCTTGCCTAGGCAACAACATCTTCGATTTGATCTCGGCAAGCATAGCTGCCATGACCAAATATTCGGCGGCAAGCTCGAACTGACTAGACTCCATCAGCTCCACATAAGCCATATACTGATCAGTGATTTCGGCGACATTAATATTGAGGATATCGATGTTTTGCTTTTTGATTAGGTACAACAGAAGGTCGAGCGGCCCCTGAAAGGCCTCAACCAATATTTTTAGCGCATCTGGTGGGATGTAGAGGTCTTTAGGGATCTCGTTAAATGCCTCGCCATCGATCAGCGCGAACGGAATGTGCTGTTCTTCCATCAAACTCGATTGTCCTTAATTCTCTAAATCGCGTGAGCAGCGCAGGCTACCAACTTGTCAGTCCCATCGCGCTGCGCACATCATGCAACGTCTCGCGCGCCGTTTCGCGTGCTGCCTCGCAACCTTCAGCGATAATCGAACGCACAACATCAGGGTCTTTCTCGTACTGCGCCGCGCGCAGCTGAATAGGCTCTAATTCAGCAATAATCGCATCGCTCAACGGCTTCTTGCATTCGAGGCAACCAATACCAGCACTTCGGCAGCCTGCATTGACCCAGTCCTTGGTCTTCGCATCGGAGTAAACCTCGTGCAATTGCCACACGGGACACTTACTGGGGTCGCCCGGATCGGTCAATCGCACACGCGCTGGATCGGTAGGCATTGTGCTAATCTTTTTAGCGATAAGCTCGAGAGGTTCGCGCAGCGTGATCGTGTTGTCATAGGACTTGGACATTTTCTGCCCATCGAGTCCCGGCATTTTCGACGCAGGCGTGAGAAGCGCTTGCGGCTCTGCGAGGATCATTTTGCCGCCGCCTTCTAAAAAGCCAAACAGGCGCTCTCGGTCGCCCAACGAAATGTTTTGTTGCTCGCGAAGCAGCGCCTGCGCTTTCTCCAGAGCCTCGTGGTCACCCTGCTCTTGAAAGGCGGTCCGAAGGCTATTGTAAAGACGAGCAGACTTCTTGCCCATCTTCGCAATGGCAGCCTCTGCTGCAGCTTCGAAGCCAGGCTCTCTTCCGTACATGTGATTGAAGCGCCTGGCGGTCTCTCGCGTGAGTTCAACATGGGCAACTTGGTCTGCGCCTACCGGGACATGACCCGCGCGATAAATCAAGATGTCAGCTGCTTGCAACAATGGATAGCCCAGGAAGCCGTAAGTATCTAGCTCCTTTTCATGCAATTTTTCTTGTTGATCTTTATAACTCGGCACGCGCTCAAGCCATCCGAGCGGAGTGAGCATGGAAAGCAGCAGGTGGAGTTCGGCGTGCTCTGGCACACGCGACTGAACGAAAAGTGACGCCGAGCCAGGATTCACGCCAACGGCCAACCAATCGATCACCATATCTAGCACATTGTTTTCGAAAATTGTCGCATCGCCGTAGTGGGTAGTCAGCGCATGCCAGTCGGCAACAAAGAAAAAACACTCGTATTCGTGTTGTAACTTAACCCAATTGTTGAGCACACCATGCATATGCCCCAAGTGAAGGCGACCTGTGGGCCGCATACCCGATAACACGCGCTGCTGTGAATCTACTGTGGACAAACTCTTCTCCAACTTCTTGAATCAATTAATCACTAGTATACCTACTCACGGCTAGGCTAGAAACTCACTAGCATCACCGCCGCCCTCACGCATCAGGCTAGGCACTCCTTCTGTCAGGTCAAGCATCGTTGTTGGTATCTCGCTACAGCTTCCTCCATCGACGATGAGATCGACCTGTTTGCCTATCAGCGCTTTCATCTCATAAGGATCGAGTAATGGCCCTTCTGCGTCTGGTAAGATAAGGCTTGTAGTCAATAGCGGTTCGCCCATCTCTGCGAGAATCGCAAGGGCAATAGCATTATCAGGAACTCGCAGCCCGATGGTTTTACGCTTTGGATGCATTAGCCGCTTAGGCACCTCGGGGCTCGCCTTTAGAATAAATGTAAACGGGCCCGGCGTTAGCGCTTTTAGCAACCGAAAGGCGCTGTTATTAACCTGCGCATAGACCGCAAGCTCCGACAAGTCGCTGCACATCAGCGTAAAGTTATGCTTATCAGATAAACCGCGAAGCCGGCGAATGCGCTCCAAGGCGGATTTGTCCCCCAGATGACATCCGACCGCGTAGGTCGAATCGGTCGGATAGACAACGACGCCGCCGTTGCGCAGTGATTCTGCAATCTTCCTAATCGACCGGCCGTCTGGATTTTTTGGATGAATTTCTAAGTAATCGCTCATATTTCTCGCTCTCAATAAGCAATTCTACGCGATATACGTGGCAATGCGGAAACCTTTATCGAATTGCATTAAACTAAAACAATTCATACAGGGTGACAGCCGCCCCACCCTAAGCCCAAGAGGACAACAACCAACTTATGAAGCAACTTATCGATTACATTCCCCTGCTCGTCTTCTTTCTAGTGTGGAGTCTTGACGAGAGGCTAGTCAGCATTGGCGGTTATGAACGGACTGTCGGGGGCGTCTTTAGCGCAGCGGAATTCCTGCTTGTCGCATCGACTCTGGTCTATGGCGCACTGTGGCTAAAAGAGAAGCGTTTAGACAAGTTTCAGTGGATAACGTTTGGAGCCGTTGTCTTATTTTGCATCCCGACCATTGTTTTCAGAAACATAGAGTTCCTCAAATGGAAGGCGCCTATCGTCAACTGGCTTTTCGCAAGCATTTTCTTAGGTTCTCGATTTATAGGCGAGAAACCTGCGATCGAGCATATGATGGGGCATGCAGTGCCGGCGCCACGCGAGGTTTGGCAAAGACTCAATCTCTACTGGGTCCTCTACTTTATTGTGCTAGGCGCAATTAACTTAGCCGTCGCACTTCTGTTAAGCGAAGCTCTGTGGATCAAATTTAAAGTGTTCGGCAATTTGGCTCTCACGTTCGGCTTCGTTTTCGCACAAATGCCTCTGCTCTCTAAATACCTAGAAGAGCCCGAAGGCGATACCCTAAAATAGCCTCATCACACTTTGAGAGACCTCATCCCACTTTGAGAGAACATTATGCTCTTTAGCTTAGTAAGTCAGGATAGTGAAAACAGCACCGAACGCCGCATGACCGCACGCCCAGCACATCTTGAGAGATTGCAAGCCTTATCCGATGCAGGCCGGCTTGTCGTTGCAGGTCCCAGCCCGATAAATCCTAACGGAGACACCGATCAGGGATTTAGCGGAAGCGTTGTTATTGCAGACTTCGCGAGCCTCGAAGACGCAAAGACGTGGGCTGACGCCGACCCTTACGTGAGCGCGGGCGTGTATTCATCAGTCAGCGTTAAGCCCTTCAAGCGAGTGTTTTAATCTGAATGGTGGCCCCTGCTCTACTAGATTAATAGCAGGCACCATACCCGGCTGCGCCAACACGAAGGCGTGACGTTGACTAGGGCGCAACGAGTAAGTCGGGGTAATTTGACTCTAACACGGCATTCCAGTCTGCTAGCTGCGCGGCTTTGCGCTCAAAAAGAGCCGAATAGTCGCCCTCAATCCGAATAGACACGATCGTGTCCTTGCGCCGCAATGCCTGCACAACTGGAAGACCATCAATCACCTTGCCAAACACAGAGTGCTTGCCGTTCAGGTGCGCTGTCGCTAAATGCGTGATGAAAAACTGACTGCCATCTGTTCCGGGCCCCGAATTGGCCATCGACAGAATACCCGGCTGATTATGCCGCAAGATAATTTCGCCACCGAAACGATAGCCTGGCCCACCTGTGCCGTCGCCTAAGGGATCACCACCCTGAATCATGAAATTCCTCTCCCAGCGATGAAACGTTAGTCCGTCGTAAAAACCGCGCTGGGCAAGATTGACAAAATTCGCGACGGTTGTCGGCGCAGCACGGTCATTCAGCTCTGCAGTGATGTCGCCAATATTCGTTGTAATGCGGGCGATGAGTGGTTCCGCTGCAAACAGTGGCGTGGCCAAAGACAATCCGAAGCTTAGCCCGATTAGCCGAATAGCCGTTAACTTGACGCGAATACGCCGTAACAGCGCGCCGCGCCTAGAGCAATTAGTTGCTTTGTTCATACTTAGGATCCTATAGCTTGTAGTCGATTATGACAGGGGCGTGATCGGAAAAGCTCTGCTCTCGATAAATCGACGCGCTCAGCGTCTTGTCTGCAATCTCGCGCGACACAACCTGATAATCAAGTCGCCATCCCACATTATTTGCCCGCGCCTGCCCACGATTAGACCACCACGAATACTGATCAGCCTCGGAATTTACCCTACGGAAAGAATCTGCGAACCCTACCTCATCGAACAACTCATCCAGCCACGCTCGCTCTTCAGGTAAAAAGCCAGAGTTCTTGAGATTGCCCTTCCAATTTTTAATATCTATCTCTTTATGACAAATATTCCAATCGCCACAGACGATGTAACGCCGGTGGTCTCGCGCAAGGGCGCGCAAATGGGTCATGAAAAATTCTAGAAAGCGCATTTTACGGACTTGTCGCTCGTCACCACTAGACCCAGAAGGGAGATACAGCGAAATAACGCTCAGATCGCCGAAATCGGCCTGCAGGTAACGACCCTCCGAATCCGCAATGTCCAACCCTATGCCGCGGTGAATCTTATCGGGTTCGACCCGGCTATAAAGCGCAGTGCCCGAATAGCCTTTCTTTTCAGCGTCGTAGTAGTAGTAATGATAGCCCTCGGGGCTAAATAGCGGATCAGTTAGTTGGTCTATCTGCGCCTTTGTTTCCTGAAGGCAAACTACATCGGCACCAATCGTTGGCAGCCAGTCGAAAAATCCCTTCCGTGACGCAGCTCGTATGCCGTTACAGTTCAGCGTAACTACTCTCATTTTGTCTCCTACTCGCTAATGACGATTGTTTTCAGCGCCAGGTAATGGCGAATAAACGGTGTTACCCGAGTGTTACCATGGGACCCGAGTCACAAAATCTTCGTAACATCCGCATGTTACGCGCGAATCAGCTATGGATTTTTAACTCAATAACGAAATTGACTGTTAGAATCCAGCAATAATTATACTTAACTAATTGTTTTTAAATATCTTTATATGATATCCCATGAACATCAAGGGATAGCCGGAGTAATTACGATTATCTGCAGAAAGTGTTACCAATTTTCACTTATTGTGTTACTATACGCCCCGTTGCTGGATAAGGAGACGTCGGGTCTCAGACTAAAGCAACCCCTTAAGATTAGGAGCATGTCATGAGCAACGCACTCAAAAGAGCGCGCCCCGTAGTTGAAGCCACTGTAGTTAGCGTCGCGTTAGTAATCGCCGCCCTTTCAGTGCCCGCTGCGATTGTGCTCGCTCGCGTTTAAACGCTGAAAAAGGAATTATCAAGGCCTGCATAAGCTCTCAACGCAGTACAGCAGTTGAGAAGCCAGAGACCAGCAATAGACCGTTTACGCATTACTAAGCCCGAGCAAAGAAGTCCCCAGAGAGTTTTCTGTGCATTTTCAACACCAACCCTCCCCCGAGGCTTGGTGTTTTTTTTGCCTAAAAGTCGACGACCTTTAATTTATCGACAAAGTTACACGGCTTATGGCTACTGTCTAACTGCTCTGCGATCACACTGTCCCACCCAGTGGCACAGGCGCCTGGCGAACCGGGCAGGCAAAAAATAATGACATCGTTAGCGATTCCTGCAAACGCACGCGATTGTATGGTTGATGTCCCAATCTCCTCATAGGACAACTGACGAAAAAGCTCGCCGAAACCCTCGATTGCGACGTCGAACAGAGGCTGGATCGCAGCCTGCGTATTATCGCGCGGCGTAAATCCTGTGCCCCCCGTCATTAGTATCGCCTGCACACCGGGATCAGCTATCAGCCTAGAAACCTCGGCGCGTAATTGATACACATCATCTTTCACGATACTTTTATTGCAAAGCACATGACCCGCCGCGCCGAGACGCTGAACAAGCACAGTGCCCGAGCGATCTGTCTCTTCTGTACGTGTATCTGACACCGTGACAACTGCTATTTGCAGGCTCACCACCTCACCAACCATTGCATTTCCATCCTGTTTATTTTCATGCGATCACTACGAGCGCGTGAGGCGCCGCGCTAGCCACCTGTCATATTCATTAACCGCACGGGCTGCGCATGATCTTTTTCATAGAAATAGTGTCGTTCCGGTTTAAGGTCCATAGCTGCCACTATCGCTTCTCGCAGCCTAGACTCGTCAAAATCTTCCGCCCTCAATATCGCTCTGAGATCCATCGAATGCTCATTACCCAAACAAAGGAGCAACCGTCCCTCTACAGTGACTCGCACCCTGTTGCAGTCACCGCAAAAATTATGCGTGACCGGGGATATAAACCCAATGCGCGACTCGTAGCCTTTCACATCGACATAGCGCGAAGGACCTGCGGTTTTTACCTCGCTGTCTGTCAGCTCAAAGCGCTGCTCAAGCGTTTCGCGCACCCAAGCATTGCTGCAGGTAGTCTCTTCTCGGGCGTGATCGGACGCCTCACCAAGGGGCATTTCTTCAATAAAGGCTATGTCAATAGCACGCTCTAGAGCGTATTCGGCCAAACCAATCACTTCATCTTCGTTGTAACCGCGCATGATGACAGTATTGAGTTTAACTTTTTCGAAACCAGCCGCTATCGCGGCGTCGATTCCTTCGAGTACTTTATCGAGCTTGCCTACGCGCGAGATCCGCTTGAAACGTTCTGCATCGAGACTATCGATACTCACGTTGACCCTTGTCACTCCCGCCGCCCGCAGCGGTTTCGCGAACTTATCGAGCTGCGCGCCATTCGTAGTGATGAGAAGCTCTTCCAATCCCGGCAACTCGCCAAGCCGCGCGACGAGCCTTATCACATCGCCTCGAACCAGCGGCTCGCCACCTGTTAAACGGATTTTGCTCACGCCTAAATCAACAAAGGCTTTGCCGACTAAAAAAAGCTCCTCTAGGCTGAGTATTTCCTTGCGGGGCAAAAAGGTCATGTCTTCAGTCATACAGTAGACGCAACGAAAGTCGCACCGATCGGTCACCGACAGACGAATATAGTCGACCCTTCGTCCAAACTTGTCGATCAAAGCGGCGCCTGTTGCATTACTGTTATTTGCGGCCATTGTGTAGATCCTTTTCCATCTCGGAGGCGTCTTTGAAACGATTTATAGCGCCCAACTATACCTATCTTCGTTACTTATTGCAGGTGTCTTAGTGGCTACAGGGCCTTCAACTTAAAAGCTGTGCGGCGATTACCCAGAGAATTAATCCCATCAAGCTATCGATAACCGGCGCAGCACTCAAAACGACAAGGCGAACCCTTGGCCTACCAACCAGTAATGAAAGACAAGCGAACCAGGTAAAAGTCGCTATCACTAAATAGAGGCCGTAGGCGGTCTGTTGGGCGACCCCGGTTGCGGGATCTATCACCACGCTGAACAGAGCGAGAAAGAAAAGTGTTGCCTTAGGGTTCAGCCCGTTGGTGGTGAAGCCTGTCACAAAAGCACGACGGGCAAGAGAAGTCGAAGGCTGCACAGCTTCGCTAACAATGACCTCCGCGTCCACTTCTGAGGATTCTCGTCGTCTCTTAAACTCGCTCACCGCCCCATAAAACGATTGTCCGCCAAGAATGACCAGCAGACCTGCGGCACCCATCTTTAAAACCAGAAACAGCTTCGGCGAACTGACTATAAGCAGCGCTACACCAAGAAGGCAGTAAGTTACGTGCAGACCTATGCCCGCAGCGACACCGGCACTCGACCAGAGGCCCGCAAAGCTGCCATTTTTGAGTGTTTGGCGAAGTACGATTGCAAAGTCCGGACCTGGGGACGCCACTGCAACCAAATGCGCTAAGGCGATAGTGCCGAATTCAACCCAATTCAACGGCTACTCGACTTCGTCGCTAATGGTAAGTGTGACAATTGCGTGCTGGCCATTGTGGGCAAAATCATCTGAGACCACACGATAGTCGCCTCGAGAGGGGTTTGCCGTGCCGTTAAGCGACACCAAAGCCGAAACCCTAATGAGGTCGGCCGAACTTAGATTAAAGGGTCCGACCTGTGAAGAGTTATCTAGACTTATTGTTGTAGGCAGATCTGCGACGCTAATACCGACGGCAGCTAGCGGCGGCATGCCCTCACGCTCGGCGCTGCGTACCGCGACAAAAACGCGCAAATTTGGATCGAGCGACAATCCCTCTGCGAGCGCAAGCCGCACTTCTATCTCCGGACCGTCAATTTCCTCGCCAGACTCTTCTCGGAGCAGACGCTGCGCATTAGCAATTTCTCCGCGAAGTGCCTGCGCTTCTGGGGAGTTCGGGTCTAGCTGAATGAGTATGCGCCAATTAGCAATTGCAGCTGCGTAGTCGCCTCGGTTTTGCGCGTCTGCTGCGAGCAGCTGAATCACAGCAATTTCATTCGGATTAATCGCCTGTGCTTGCTCGATAAGCGCGTTCAGTTCAGGCGTGAAACGGAATTCAGATTTGATGTATAAGGCCAACGCCGCGCGTCCGAGGACGAGCGCCTCTTCAGGCTGTCCGCTCAGCCGTTCGGCAGCTTGTCGATACGATATTTCGGCTTCATTGAAGCGGCCTATCGTGGCGAAATTTTCGCCTAAGAAATACCAAACCCAAGGGTTTTCACTGCCGTTTTTAACTAATTCACCTAGCTCGGTGACCAGTGCAGAGGCTGCAGCTACGTCACCCTGAGCGGCAAGTGACTCCTGGAACAATCCCATGACCTTGACGTCGTCTATAAAACCCCAGCGCTGATAAAGCGTAACCGACACCGCAGGAAGCGACACTGCGATTAGACCAATAACCAACCAGCCGCGTGTGGATATAGCGATTGGCGCTCTCTTTGGCGTCGTGTCCTGCACATCGTCTAATAGAGACTGCTGTAATTCACGCAGCAGGGTGGCATGCTCTTCGCTATCTATTTCGCCCGCTGCTAGATCCTCTGTAAGCTCGCTTTCCCTCTCGGCGAAAAGCAGCAAATTCTCGCTGCGCTGAACGCTCCCAACCGCTTCCTCATCGCCTCCATTCGCTCGATAAAAAGGTATGACAAAAAAAGCGATCGCCATAACGGCAAGCAGCGCAGCTAAAGTCCAAAAAAGCATAAATATCCTATTGGTTTTCCGTTAAATGCAACGCCACGAAGCGCTCGCCATCAGGTGAACTTGTGAAGCTCTATCCATTGGTGTTGTCGGCACCAGCTTTACCTTGCTCAGCGATTAATGCGTCTATGCGAGCTTGCGCTTCAGTATCGACCTGAACCGGCTGTGCATCGATTCCCTTCGCCTTGCGCCAAATGCCGACGAGAACGAACGCGCCAATTAGGAAAAACAGAAGCGGACCAAACCAAAGCAGCAGTGTTTCGGGTTTTAACCGCGGCTTATAGAAAATGAAATCACCGTAGCGCTCGTACATAAACTGCTCGATCTGCTCGTCGCTCATCCCTTCCAAAATCATCCGATGTACTTCACGACGCAGGTCTTCTGCAACACCACCAGTAGACCCCGACAAACTCGTATTTTGACACATGGGGCAGCGCAGCTCATCCGAGAGCGCCCGAAATCTTTGCTGCTGCTCGAGCGTCTCAAATTCAAATGTATCGACTTGTGCAAGGCTGATAGCCGGCATCCAAACGCTAACAATCGCCAGTAGCATAAACACTATCAAGGCAGGCTTGGCCCGCTTTTCCCAACCAATGTCGTTAGCAGTGTCGTTACTCATTGCGCTGCCTCCTGTGCTCTTAGTTCTGCAATCGCAGGTTCAAACACTTCGCGCCAAACCGTCTCATCGAGCACACTGACGTGCCGATAGCGAATAACTCCCTTGCTATCGACCAGATAAGTCTCCGGTGCGCCGTAGACTCCGAGATCTATCCCCAATCGGCCAGGCTCGTCGAGTATGCTAAACGCATACGGATTTCCATTTTCTTCCAACCAATCAAGCGCGAGCGCTTTCTGATCGCGGTAATTTACCCCGACGATAGGTATCTCGGCAGATTCAGACAGACGCATAAAAGTGGGGTGCTCGATCAAACAAGGGAGGCAGTAACTGCCCCACACGTTGAGCAAAAAGGGTTCGGTAGGCAGAGAGTCGTTGTCGACTGCTTGACCATCAACTGTGCGTTTGTCAAAAGCTGGCATTGGTTTGTCGATTAACATCGAAGGCAGCTCTTTGCTATCGAGATAAAGCCCACGCCACATGACCACGGCCAACACCAAAAAGGCAGCTACGGGCAAAAACGCGAGTGATCGGTTCATCGAAGAAACTCCAATTGGACTTGTACCTGGCGCAGCTTTAGCACAATCGCTAAGACACACCCTCGGCAGGTTCTAATGGCACAATAGACGCTGTTTGCTTCTGCGCTGCTTGCCTGTCGAGCGCTCGGCGGTAGCGTTTATCACCCGCCGCCACTATGCCTCCTAAGCACATAAATATCGCGCCCAACCAAACCCAGCGTACAAAGGGCTTCACATAGATAGTCATCGACCAGGCAGATGCCCCTTTCTCTTCGCCGAGAGTAACGAATAAATCGCGCCAGAACCCCGCATCAATCGCCATCTCTGTTGAAGGCGTGCCGCTGGCAAGGTACAGGCGCCTCTCGGGGTGAAGCTCGCGCAGCAGCTTATCACCACGGTAAACCTCGAGTGTCGCCTCCATACCTCGGAAATTGGGTCCAGTAATCGGTTTTGCCCCAATAAATTCGAATTCATAGCCGCCGAGATCCACGCGTTCACCTGGCCCTAGCAGAACACTTTTTTCCGTCGAATAAACGCTAGTTAGCGCAGCGCCAACGACCATGGTCGCGACACCCAAATGCGCGAGTTGCATGCCGTAGTAGCTGAGGGGCAGCGCCCGCAGCCCTGCCATTAACGTCTTTTTGTTACCAAGCTTATTTTTTGCATCTTTGATCGATGACAAAACTATCCACGACGCGAGAGCCAGTGTAATCGTCGGTCCTAAGCCAAATTCAAGTGTCACCGCCAAAGGCAAAGCGATACCGAGTGCTAGGGCACATGCGCCGACCCAGAGCAGCTGCGTCGTCAGATAACGCCCCGACGTTTTTTTCCAGCGCGAAATAGGTCCGACGCCTAGCACCAGCACGAGCAGCGCCATAAGAGGAACAAAGATTGCGTTGAAATACGGCGGCCCTATCGAGATAAGATCATCGGTCAATGCCTGATAAACCATTGGGAAAAGTGTTCCTAGGAATACCGAGGCTGCAGACACAACCAAAATCAAATTATTCACAAGCAGGAGCATTTCACGCGACAGAATACCAAACCCGAAACGCCCTCTTAGCAGCGGCGCGCGCACGGCGAACAGTAGCAGGGCGCCGCCAACTGACAACGTCAAAATCGCGAGAATGAAGACACCGCGCTCTGGATCTGTGGCAAATGCGTGCACGGAGGTTAGCAGTCCAGAACGAGTAATGAACGTACCCAGCAAACTGCCTGCAAACGCGAGGATCGCCAGCATCACAGTCCAACTCTTGAATATTCCACGCTTCTCAGTCACCGCCAGAGAGTGGATTAACGCCGTGCCAAAAAGCCACGTGATCAGTGGTGGATTTTCGACCGGGTCCCATGCCCACCAACCGCCCCAGCCTAATTCGTAGTAAGCCCACCAGCTGCCTAGCGCAATACCGATCGTTAGAATTGACCAAGCCACGTTCGCCCATGGACGACACCAGCGCGCCCATGCTGCGTCTAATCGTCCGCTTAACAGCGCCGCCATCGCAAAGGCGAACACAACTGAGAAGCCGACATAGCCCATGTAGAGCGTTGGCGGGTGAACAATAAAGCCAAAATCCTGCAGCGCTGAATTTAGGTCAGCACCGTCCGCGGGCGGAAGCGGCACAATCCGATCGAACGGATTTGAGGTGGCGAGCATAAAGAGCAAATAACCGACGCTCAGAAGGCCGAGCACACCCAAAACGCGCGCGACGAATTCGACAGGCATGCTGCGGCTGAAGACAGCCACGGCTAACATCCATCCTGCGAGCATGAATGTCCAGAGTAGAAATGAGCCTTCATGACCGCCCCAGACGGCAGTCAGTTTGTAGCGAAACGGAAGCAGAGTATTCGAGTGCTGCTGGATATAGGTAACCGAGAAGTCATCGACAGCGAACGAGTAAGTCAGCAGAACGTATGCAAGGCCAATGAAAACAAAAACACCGGCTACCAGAGGTCTTGCTAAACCCATGTAACGATGGTTTCCTGTCGCCGCTCCGTAAAGCGGGAACGTACCAAGTAGCACGCACAAGCACAGTGCGAGAATGAGAGCAAAATGTCCTAGTTCTGGGAGCAATGAATTCTACCTTGGTGCGGAGCACCACCTTTTGATCCTTGGAATCGACGCGTGTGAATCATCTCGGCCACTTTGCGCCGCGCTAGTATTGTGGTTTATAGCCTTCGCTTGGCAGTGAGCCTTCGGTGCTCGTGCCAGCAGCGTCGAGCGCCGCTTTCACTTCGGGCGACATATAGTTCTCGTCATGCTTGGCGAGCACTTTCGAGGCTTGGAAAATACCCGCGGTGTCAACGACGCCTTCGGCGACGATCCCCTGACCTTCTCGAAACAAGTCTGGCAAAATACCCACATAGTGAATGGGCACTTCGCTAACGAAGTCTGTCGTGACGAAATTAACGCTGAGGCTATCGTCTTCGCGCGCAATCGAGCCATCTTTTACCATACCGCCGATTCGAAAATGCTGACCTTTGGGCACCTCGCCACCGGCAACCTGAGACGGTGTAAAAAACATATTAATGTTTTGCTTCAACGCATAGAGCGTAAGCCCCGCGGCAACACTTAGCCCGAGTGCGATAAATAGAATACTGCCTAACTTCTTACGGCGATGCGGCTTCATGAAGACTCTCCTTGCTGAGCGTTTTGACCGGGGCCCACGACCTGCGCTGCCTCTGCCAAACTGTCATTTACTGCATTATCGACGGCGACCGCAACTGAGGCTGATTGCCTGTTGAGCGCTACCTGCGCGTCTATATTTTGTCGGCGGCGTAAATCCCGCAGTAGCGTTTTGCGTCTCTGCAGGGGCACGATTATGTTCACTGCAATAAATACGACAAACAGGCCGTAAACAGCCCACACATTGAAGGCGTAGCCTCCCATGTCGACGAATTCGGCCCAACTATCGAATTGAATTGCGTTTAGTAAATCCATGTTAACCCGTAACTCGCTGTCTTACTTTTCTGTCGACATAAGTTCTTGCACCCAGAGAGAGCGTCGCTCGCGCATGAGAATTTCATTACGCGTAGACAAAATCAAACTGAGACTAAGAAACAAATACACACCTAAGATCATCAGCGCTGTGGCGATCCAGAATTCTGGCCCGTTCGCGCTACCGCTTTCTATCGACACCGGACTTGCGGGCTGGTGTAGCGTGTTCCACCATTCAACAGAGTACTTGATAACCACCACATTGATGCAACCGACAATCGATAAGAGTGCACAGGCTTTGGCAGCCTTATCAGATTCCTCGAGCGCCGATCTAAGCGAGACGACGCCGAGCAGCAGAAAAAACTGAAAAAGCATTGAGACAAGACGGCTGTCGCTCCATTCCCACCACGTACCCCAACTGACGCTCCCCCAGATAGATCCTGTCGCTAGCGTGATGAACGAGAACCACGCGCCAAGTGCGGCGGCATTCTTCGCGACCATGTCGGCGAGTTTCATCTTCCAGACTAACGTGATTGTTCCGGCGACGGCCATCAGTGGGAAGAACGCAAGCGAGGTGCCGGCGACAGCGACATGCACAACGAGAATTCGGGAGGTATAGCCCTGCTGATAGTCGGGGGGCAAAAAGAGTAGCGCCCACACGGTTGCCGTGCCAATCACGACCACGGTGGCGACAACCAGCCAAGGCAACCACTTTGTTGAAAGCTCATAGAACCATTTTGGCGATCCTAGTTTAGCGAACCATACCCACATTCTACGTTACCCTCGTAGGAAAATTACCCGCATCAACATTTGACACCGCAACTCACTGTTTAACCCGTGACCATGTTACCACGCGAAGCCATATTAGGTCGCCGTAGTAAGTAACTAAACGTGACTCTTAGCAGCAATGTCTGGCCTGCTTTTCGTCGTGTTTACTACGCAATTACGGGGGTTTCAGACCAGACACGAGGCTATCTTGCCTAACTCACGCTTATGCGAAGCGCAGCAGCAGAGGTCAGTGGAGCCAAACTGAGAGAAGCTGCGAGAATAGCCAGAAGCAGAGTAAGATACCCCCCTGTTGGCAGGCCCGAGGCGCTCGCCTGAACAGCGAGTGTGCCGAATATTAAAACTGGCACGCTAAAAGGCAGCGTGATCACTGCAAGAATCAGCCCCCTACTCCCCAACCCTACCGTTAACGCGACTGCAATCGATCCAATCAGACTCAGAGTGGGCGTACCAACCAGCAAAGTCAACATCAGCGTCACATAGGATTCAGAAGGCAGCTTGAGCATATACGCGAGCAGCGGCGAGGCAATCACTACGGGCAAGCCGCTGACTAGCCAGTGAGCGATATTCTTCGCCAGGACGAGAAAAAAGAGCGGGTGCGGACTCAGGAGAAGCATCTCCAAAGAACCGTCTTCAAAATCAGCTCTGAATAAACTATCCATCGACAGCATCGCCGACAGTAACACCGCAATCCAGATCACGCCCGCAGCTATCTCGGCCAATTTGTCGCCATCGGGGCTAATCGCAAGCGGAAACAGAGAGATAACAATCACGAAGAACATAAACGGATTAACGATGTCATTTTTCCGCTTAAAGGCAATGAGCAGGTCGCGCTTAAGCGTGAGCATAAAGGCGGACCACGTAGTCGGCTTGGCGAATACTTGCGGCATACTAGCCCACCCCTAGTGTAATGTGCGCAAGCCCGGGTATTGAAAGGGTATGATGGGTGGTAACAATGACGCCCCCGCCTCGCTCTGCGTGCTCTGCAAGCGTTAGTTCGAGTTGCGCAACGGCGTCAACATCAAGCGTTGTAAAGGGTTCATCTAAAACCCATAGGGTCGCCGAGCTGAGCCGAAGGCGCGCGAGGGACACTCGCTGCTGCTGACCGGCGCTCAAGGTATAGCACGGCGATTCTTCGAATCCACGTAGCCCAACGGTGGCGAGCGCTTGCAGCAATAACTCATCGTCTACATGCCGCTGCAATCCGGCAGACCAGCGAAGATTTTCGAGTGGAGTCAAAATCTTGCTCACCCCCACTCTGTGGCCAAAGTAGAGAAGATCCCCTGCAAACGCCTCAGACACGTCTGTCGTATTCTGGCCGCGCCACACGATCTCGCCTTCATAGCCGTCGTTTAACCCGCAGAGAATTCTCAGCAGCGTTGTCTTGCCGCTGCCATTACTGCCCGCAATTTGAAGCACACTGCCGAACCCCACGCTGAGCGAAAGGTCGGCAAACAGCAGACGCTCATCACGCTCACACGATAGCTTGCGCGCCTCCAAAAGAGGTGCGGTGTGGGTAGCATTTGATTCGTTATTTTCAGTCATGCGCACTCTCGCGTAATGGGCGCGAAGGATAACGCTTAGGAGGGGCTGCTGCCAACTCGGCAGCGAGAAACAACGCTTAACGCCAGTCGGAAAGACGCGAGCGCAGACGCATGGCGGCTTGGCTGTGAATCTGGCTCACGCGGCTCTCGCTTACGCCGATCACCTCACCAATCTCTTTAAGATTGAGCTCTTCATCGTAGTAAAGCGCCAACACGAGCTTCTCCCGCGATGGCAAATTATCGATCGCACGCGCTAAATGCTCTTTGAATGTCGAGCGCTGGAGTCCATCGCACGGCCCCGGCAGGTCTCCGACAGCAAGTTCGATCGCAGAATCATCGCCTTCCATAATGTCATCGAAGCTGAATAGCCTGCTACCGCTCGCGTCTTGGAGAATCGCATAATAGGCGTTGAGGTCTATTTCCATTTCTTTGGCGATGTCTTGATCTTTCGCATCCTTGCCCGTGCGCGCCTCGATAGCCTTAATTGCCTCAGCAACCTTACGAGATTTTCGGTGAACCGAGCGCGGCGCCCAGTCGCCTTTCCTCACTTCATCAAGCATCGACCCCCGAATACGAATACCGGCATAGGTCTCGAAGTTAGCGCCCTTCGACACGTCGTATTTCTTTGCCGCTTCCAGTAAGCCGATCATGCCCGACTGCACTAAATCGTCAACTTGCACACTCGCTGGCATTCGCAGCAGCAAATGATGCGCAATACGTTTTACCAGCGGCGCGTACTTCTCGACCACCATGCTCATATTGGCGTCGCTTGCCTCGCCATTTGGTAACACGTCTTCGAACACTTTGGCCTCTGTGCCTTCGGTCATTGCCGCCCCATCCTTCTGTTGTTTTTATCTGTCCTTGGCTCGATGCTGCTCATGCGGAAGCAATCATCGTCTCTGACATTTTTTTAGACTTCTTTGTTGTAAGGACGATCTTCTTTGAGTCCGCCTTAGCTCAACAGGTGATTGAGCGTTTCACCGAAGTTTTTTAATGCATTTTAAATGTGGAAAAACCAAGCCACTATCTCAGTTTGCAAAGACCATGCCAGAGCAATAACTCACTGAGAAAGCGCTTAACAGTTCGTCGGCTACTTTCGGATAAACACTCGCGCGCCGCTGCTTCAGTCAGGCAGCACGGCAAACTGGTGCAGCACTTTTATTTCCAAAAAAGTGGGGGCGGGCTTACGCTCGTTTAGTAGCATGGGTCGAAGCGCAGTTGGGGTAGAAACCGTAAATGGAGTTAAAAAGAAACCGGTTCTGCCTCTTTCTATTTATTATAAAGAAGCTTTTAAGCGATAAAGTTAAAGTACTTTCTAGTAACGGCGGAGAAATTTTCGGGCCCCGTCAGCTTCACTCAGTTTAGACTGCATAAGGATTGTATTGAGGCTGTAGCGAGAAAGAACGGGGATATCGATTCACAGCGGCAAACTTACCTCAGTCGGCCATTAACGCTGCCGAATCATTCAGACAGAGCCACCAACTTGCTGCAAGACAGGCGCGGCAGTATCAAGGACTAAGCGCCAAAAAGCCGTCTTCTTTGCCCGATAACGTCAAAGTGACGTTGCTGACGCGTCAACTATCCGCATCATTTTTCTCCCACATTGCGGACAAGCGAGCATCGGTTGCCTACTTCGCTTGAGGCCGATCTACACGGCGCCGCCACAAAACGTGCTCTTACTCCTTCAGCCTATTTCCCCTAGGCACGAGGAGGAGTCACGCCTGTCTGCCCCATGTATTTGCCGCCTCGCTGTTTATAGGTCATTTCACACTGTTCGTCTGATTGATAGAACAGCATTTGAGCGACGCCTTCGTTCGCATAAATTTTCGCGGGCAAGGTTGTAGTGTTCGAGAACTCAAGCGTTACGTGTCCCTCCCACTCTGGCTCGAGCGGCGTTACATTGACGATAATTCCACAGCGCGCGTAGGTAGATTTACCCAGACACACGGTCAACACATCTTTGGGGATTCGGAAATATTCAATGGTTCGCGCGAGCGCGAAAGAATTAGGCGGGATTATGCAGTAGGGCTCATCAATCGACACAAAACTCGACTCATCAAAGTTTTTGGGGTCAACAACACTCGTTGTGTGCACGTTGGTAAAAATCTTGAATTCGGTTGCACAGCGCACGTCGTATCCGTAACTTGATGTGCCATACGAAATGACCTTCTCGCCGTCGAGGTAACGCACTTGTTCAGGTTCAAATGGCTCAATCATGCCCTGCTCGCGCGCCATCTGCCTAATCCATCTATCCGCCTTTATACTCATTCGCTGCAACCCTAATTCTTCGAATTTAGTAAACCCTGTGCGTTAACTCATGCGCGCCTAAACTGCGCCGGCACCGTATACGCATCCGTATCGGCCTGCAGTGATAATCGCTGAAGCATACAACCTGATTTTTTACGCCGACCCAACCGGCTAATGCCTCGGCTGAACTAATTGCGGTCGCACCTTGCTGAAAACTGCGTGAAAATCGCGTATCCTTGACCGGTTTCAAAGGGGCGCCAATCCCAGGCGATAGAGTATTGGCTGATAAACACCCATCGCAGAAAATTGACAAAGGAGTTCGTTATGCGCAAGTGGCAATGTCTGGTCTGTAGTTTCGTTTACGAAGAGGCCTTAGGATTACCCGATGACGGCATCGCCCCCGGGACGAGTTGGGATGATATCCCCGACGATTGGATGTGCCCAGAATGCGGCGTCGGTAAGGAAGATTTCGACATGGTCGAACTATAGATATGGACGATCTATAGGTATGGTCGAACTTTCGGTACGGTCAAACTATCGGCATGGTCGAACTATCGAGACGCGGAGTAATTCCCGCTAATGCAACCAACTAGTTTAAGGATATTCAGGTGAACCCACGCAAGATTCTCGTCACTGCCGCCCTCCCCTACGCAAACGGCGACATTCATCTTGGGCATATGCTCGAGGCGGTTCAGACTGATATCTGGGTGCGCCTGCAGCGCATGCGCGGTAACGACTGCGTGTTTGTCTGCGCCGATGATGCGCATGGCACGGCGATTATGCTCAGTGCTGAGAGTCGCGGCATCACGCCCGAACAGTTGATAGATAAAGTGAACGCCTCACACCAACGGGACTTCGCCGGCTTTAATATTAGCTTCGACCACTTTCATTCTACTCACTCACCAGAAAATCAGGCCTTTTCGGAATCGATTTATACAGCCCTTGAGGCCAATGGTCATATTGAGAAACGCAGCATCAAGCAACTCTTCGATCCAGAGAAGCAGCTGTTTCTCGCCGATCGCTACATAAAAGGTGTTTGCCCTAAATGCAAAGCCTCGGATCAATACGGCGACAATTGCGAAAGCTGTGGTTCAACCTACAGCCCGTCGGAATTAATCAATCCGCGATCGACTATATCCGGTGCGGTACCTGTGGAGCGCGAATCTGAACACTTCTTCTTCGACCTTCCCCAATTTAGAGACATGCTGCGCACCTGGACGCGCAGCGGCGCCCTCCAAGACGCGGTGGCTAATAAATTGGCAGAGTGGTTGGACGATGAATTACAGCAATGGGATATCAGCCGCGACGCGCCTTACTTCGGCTTTGAAATCCCCGGCGCACCGGGGAAGTTCTTTTACGTCTGGCTCGATGCACCGATTGGTTACATGGCGAGCTTCAAACACTTGTGCGACAACAGCGACTACGATTTCGATACTTATTGGAAGGCGGACTCAGACACCGAGCTCTACCACTTTATTGGTAAAGATATCGTTAACTTTCACACGCTGTTTTGGCCAGCGATGCTCACAAGCGCAGGCTACCGCTTACCAACCGCAGTCTTTGTTCATGGCTTTCTGACCGTAGATGGCACGAAAATGTCGAAGTCGCGTGGCACGTTTATTAATGCCAGCACCTATTTAGAGCATCTCAATCCAGAATACCTTCGGTATTATCTCGCCGCCAAACTATCGAGTGGTGTAGATGACCTCGATCTTAATTTCGAAGACTTTGTGGCTCGCGTCAACTCAGATCTCGTTGGCAAAGTGGTTAACATTGCGAGTCGCTGCGCAGGCTTTATCAATAAAGGTTTCGATGGCATGCTCGCCGACCAACTAGACGACGCAGCACTCATTGCTTCAATACAGGCGGCAAGCGAAGAGATTGCCGAACACTTCGAAAACAGAGACTACTCCAAAGCGATACGCCTTATTATGGCGCTCGCCGATAATGCCAATCAGTATATTAACGACCAGCAGCCTTGGGTGGTAGCGAAGGCAGAACCGGGATCAGAAAAATTGCAGCAAATTTGCAGCACAGGGCTCAATGCGTTTCGGCTGTTAATCTGCTACTTGAAGCCAGTTGTACCGGTAATGGCTGAAAAGGCAGAATGCTTCCTTTCTATTCCTGCGCTGACTTGGCAGGATTCGCAAACCATTTTACAGAACCATAAAATCGCCGCATTCGAGCCCTTGCTCACACGAGTTGAGGCCGACAATATAACCGCTATGATTGAATCTACACGGGCAGCCTATGCCGAAACAGCACCGGTTAGCGAGGCAGTGGCGCCTTCATTGAGTGGGGAGGTTGATTCTCCCTTTGAGCCGGAAATTCAATTTGATGACTTTGCTAAAATAGATTTGCGCATCGCTCTGATCGCAGGTGCTGAGCACGTAGAAGGAGCCGATAAATTACTGCAACTCACGCTTGACCTCGGCCTGGACGCCAATGGTCAACCCATTCGACGCAACGTGTTCTCCGGCATCAAGTCGGCCTACTCACCCGAACAACTGCGCGGAATGTTAACCGTCATGGTCGCAAACCTTGCCCCACGCAAGATGAAGTTCGGTATGTCCGAAGGCATGGTGTTGGCGGCAGGCCCAGGCAAAGATGAATTATGGCTATTAGAGCCTCACGCTGGCGCACAGCCCGGAATGCGTGTCACTTAAGTCCAAGAGAAAAACGAATGACGATGTCCAAGCGCTCTGCAGTCAACCCGAATGTTACGAACGGCGCTAACCGCGCTAACCATGCGCTAGGCGCGCGACCGCGCGGGCAACGACTTTTTAGCAGGGCAAAGCAATCGATAGCAGTGCTGCTGCTAATGCTGACTGGGCTGCCGGCGAACGCAGCCGACTCTGAACTTGAAGCCATTCAAGACTCGGTAATCAAAATCTATACTACGCAAGCTGCGCCCGATTATTTTACGCCTTGGCGACTACTCACACCGAGACAATCAAGCGGGTCGGGGTCTGTGATAAAAGGCAATCAGATCCTCACTAATGCGCATGTCATTGCGAATGCAAGCTATGTGCAAGCGCAGAAGCACAACGATCCTAAGCGCTATCTTGCCCGGGTAGTCTTCGTCTCGCACGATGCTGATCTTGCTCTGATCACTGTCGACGAACCGGGTTTTTTCGACGACCTTGAGCCCCTCGCGCTAGGCAAGTTGCCAGAACCACAGCGTGAAGTCTCGGTTTACGGCTACCCCATGGGTGGCAAATCGCTAAGTATCACGAAAGGCGTTCTCTCGCGCGTCGAACAGCAAATCTATGCGCACGCAGGCGCGTATTTACTTGCCGGTCAAATAGACGCAGCAATAAACCCTGGCAATAGCGGTGGACCGGTCATAGTAGACAGAGAAATAATCGGAGTTGTTATGCAGGCGAACAGCGGCGGCAGATCTGAGAATCTGGGCTATTTTGTGCCGCCTAGCATTATCGCGCACGTGCTTGCCGATGCTGGCGATGGCACGAATGAAGGCTTTCCAGACTTAGGGTTTCGCACTCAAACCCTCGATAGTCCTGCCGCGAAGGGTGCTTACGGGCTAAAGGACGATCAAGATGGCGTGCTCGTAATCAAGGTTTTCGAAGACTCTCCCGCCTACGGCATGATCGAGGAAAACGACGTCATTGTTGCTATCGACGACTTCGCAATCGCCGAAGACGGCAGTATTAATCTATCTGATGAAATCCAAACCGACTACAAGCATGCCATCGACCTGCATCTGGTTGGCGATACTGTGTCGCTTTCATTTATTCGCAATGGGCAACCGCTCGATGTTAATTTAGAGGCTCGCGAATCGCTTGATAGCTACAGCCTTGTTATGGGCGAGCGCTTCGATCGCGCGCCCGAATACGTTATTTATGGCGGTGTGTTATTTGTTCCGCTTAATATGAATCTCATCAAGCGCTGGGGCAATGACTGGAGCCGCTCTGCCCCTGTCAGCCTGCTTCAGGCGCGCAGCGAATGGAGCTCGCCGCAGCGGCGGCAGCTGGTTGTGGCACTGCAAGTCCTCGCAGCTGACGTCAACCTTGGCTATCACGACTGGCGTAACTGGATTGTCGATCAGGTTAACGGCGTTCCGGTGGCAGACTTCGCCGATTTCGCTGCACGCCTTGCCGCGAATACCGATGCCAATGTCGTTTTTGAAAACTCAAACGGCTATCAAATGATTATAAATCACGCGGCCGCTCTTGCCTCCGAAGAAGAAATATTGAGCCGCTATCAGATTCCTGCGCTGCGCTCGTCGGCGTTGCACTGGGGCTCTGCCGAGCGATGAGCGTTTTCGCGAGCGCAGCCTGTCTCCTCATTATTACCCTTGGGGTTCTGCAAGCGAGCCGCAGTCACACTGCAGGCCTGCAATTAGCGTCTTACCATTCGCTCCTTGTAACGGCTACGCTCGCTTTGGTAATGGCGGCTTCGCTCTATGCCCCCTCAACGATTGCGTTCGTTCGTCTGCCGCTCGGCACTTTATTAGTCGCCCTCGTCGTCTCTGCGAGCCTAACCTCTATTTACATGAAACGATTACAACATCATGTATTGCCGTTACGCAGACTCAAGAGCCAGACAATCTTGGCAATAGGCAATGCCACAGCGACCTCGCTGCTTGCCTCACCAGTCCTTGCCCAAGGCAGCGGAGCATTCACACTTCTCGCAGTCCCGTTACTCGGCATCACTTTTTATTTAATCCTCGTTTTACTCACATCACTGCGTGAGACAATGCGTCTCAGAGCTGCGGCGTCTTCTCTGTCATCTTCAATTGCCGCGTTTACAGATGCAGCTCTAAACTCGCCACAAGCCAAGCAGCCAGCGGCCCAGGAGACGGCTCACGCGCTTATGGCATGCGCGGTTATTGCTCTCTGCGCTCTCGCTTTAGCAGGTTCGCTCTAATGGCTAGTCTGCTCACCGCGTTATCAGCCAGCGACATAGTCACAGCGCCTGTCATTATGGCCTTTTTGGGGCTCATCTTAAGCGCACTCTCCTTACGCCGATTAACGGCTACAGCGCCCAAATTTAGCGCCGCAGCGACACGCGACGTTGACGCACAAATAACGCTACTCGACCAGTTATTACCCCAAACGCAATGTGGGCAGTGTGGCCATCTCGGCTGCCGGCCCTATGCCGAAGCTATTTTGCGCGGCGCTGCAACTAATCTCTGTCCACCCGGCGGCGAGATTACCGCGCGCAGGCTTGCGCATGCAGTAAACGATTTTCCTGCCGCACTCAACCCAGCGCACATGCCCCCACTCTCGTCCTCGGTGGCTCGCATTAGAGAAGACGAATGCATAGGTTGCACTAAATGCATACAAGCGTGTCCGACAGATGCAATCTTTGGCGCGGCCAAACGCATGCACAGTATTATCGAAGCCGAATGCAATGGCTGCGACCTCTGTGTTGACCCTTGTCCGGTCGATTGCATCGACCTTGTCGCGCGCAACGATGATCAGCAGAATTCGCAGCGACGCGCAGGCGGCCGACCGTGAGCGTAAAGGCGTCGTTTATTCAGCGCGCAAAAATCCTCTTGTTTACGCGCGTTGCCAGCAGCGCCGACCAATCTCAGTCTATCGACTCGAACGCCGGTAGCGGCGAATGCACAAGCTGCCAACTCTGCGTCATAAGCTGCCCTGAGAAGCTCGACCCAAGCAAACTCATCGCACTGGTCAGTCTTGCGTCACGCCCCACGCTCACAAGTACTACGCAGGCCGAAAAAATCGACGACCTTATCGCAAATAATTTGGCTGCTTGTACTGCTTGCGGTATATGCACAGAGGCTTGCCCTAGCAACGTAGCCCTAGCACCATTGCTGGCAAGAGGACGCGAGCTAGTCAGCGCAGAAGAAAGAGAAAGGCAGTATAGCGAGCACTGGAAAGCACGCTTCCTGGCGCGACAGAGCCGCATAGCAACGACAACTCTGAGCCGCAAAGCGAAGGCAGAGATGCGTGCCGAAAAAAAACCGGCTTCCTATATAAAGCCTGAAATTAATGAAAATCAGAGACAGGAAGTTGCAGATGCTACGGCGAACAACCAAGCGAGCATCGACAACAATTCGCCTTTTTCGCGCGCAACGGCACAAGACGATATTGCCGCAGCGGTTGCGCGGGTGAAGGCTAAAAGAGAGGCGAAATTGGCAGCAGCGACGCGCACTACTCGTGGAGACAGCGAATGACTCGACTTGTTTCTCCGGCGTGGAATAATGCATCTCGCCAGGGATGGCAGCTTTTTTGCGCGCTTGTACCTTGCTCTCTAGCCCTACTCGCTCTTCGGCCCACTACTGCCCCGGTTGTTTTAACTGTGTTTGCTATGGCTCTGTGTTGTCAGCTTGCCCCCGATCTCACCATCCGGCCTGGCAACTCCGTGCGGACACGGTCGACTGCATTGCTCAGCCAATTTTTCTTCAACGCGCTGCTACTCGCCTTGTTATTTGGTTTGTTTGTTCGCCTGCCAGACTCAGAGCGCATCGGGGTCACTCAATCCGCAACTCTCGCAACGTCTCATTTTCTTCGTCACCCGATTGCACTAGGGTGTTTTGCTGCGGTCCTCTCGTTTTTAGGCCTACATCCTCTTTTTAACAGAAGCGAAGCTGGGCCATTTAGTTTGCCTGCACTCGCGATCGGGTTGACTCTCACTATTGCAGGACTGACTCACGCAACGGCGCCTCCTGCCCCTGCGCCGGTTTCCTTGGCACTGGCCATCGGGATGTGCTGGCTCTGCTGGCTTCGCTTGTTACGCCTCCGCCCAATCGCGTGCTTCCTCATTGCTGCGGTAGGTGTCACTTTGGTGTTCGAGCCCAATCAGATCTCAACTGCATTCACTCAACATAGCGCGGCTTTCGCCGTCATGCCTCTGTTTGTCGCCCGACTCGAGCTGAGCCCCGCTGCCAATAACGACGCTTGTCTAGCCGGTTTTATTGCAGGATTAGCCTATGTAAAACTCAGTGTGTTCTCAGGCGCGCTTTATTCCCCATTGTTCGCACTCTGCGTGGCAACGCTTTTCAATAATGCCTTACTCCCTCTTTGTTCTTCTCTTTTATCGCAAGCAACCAACACCCGATCGAGGCAGGGAATAACCTTGGCGATAGTTGGGTTCTCGCTATCAGCGCTCACCCTATTAAATTGGCTAGCAAGCGAGGGGGCCACAGCAGGGATTGCTGACCCAGACACAGCAGGCCCGGGTAAGTTAGTGCCACTGGGTCTGGCAGGCCTTGCCTTTGTCAGTGCTGTATTTACCCACTTTCTCGAACCCACGCTTAGAAGCTGGATGACTCTCAGACGCTTACGCCAGCGCGAAGCAATCGAGAACTCAGGCCAGACAGTGCTTCGTGCTCGGGTTACAGGGGTACTTCATCCCGCATCGAAAGACTAAAAAATATGAATAAACTTAAGCGTACTGACATCTTTTCGCGACTGCGAGCTGAGAACCCAGCACCTGAAACGGAGCTGAATTACACGTCTCCTTTTGAGCTGCTTATCGCCGTAATGCTGTCTGCTCAGTCGACCGATGTGGGCGTAAACAAGGCAACCGACAAACTGTTTCCCGTTGCCAATACCCCAGAGGCAATCCACGCACTGGGCGTAAAAGGGCTTAAGGAATACATCAAGACCATTGGCCTCTTTAATACAAAAGCTGAGAATGTCATCAAAACATGCTTGCTGTTAGTCGAGCGGCATGGATCAGAAGTTCCTTCGACGCGGGAAGAGTTAGAGGCCCTTCCCGGAGTCGGACGCAAAACCGCGAACGTTGTGCTCAACACCGCGTTCAGGCAGGTCGCTATGGCAGTTGATACGCACATTTATCGGGTATCGAATCGGACCGGTATTGCTCCTGGTAAAACCGTCTTAGCTGTTGAGAAAAAGCTAATCAAACTGGTTCCTGAAGAATTTCTGTTGGATGCACATCACTGGTTAATCCTCCACGGCAGGTATGTATGTGTCGCACGCAAACCGCGCTGCGGTGCATGCACTATCGAAGATCTGTGCGAATTCAAACAGAAAACAAGCGACTAACGACGCTTAGCTGACACGAGGAAATAAGATAGTTTACAGCGACTAACTAAAAAGGCCATCGAGCAAACACTGCTCGATGGCCTTTTCTCATTCCGTGCGAGGATGTCTTTACAGACAGCGCGACCTAATGGCTTGCGCGCCCTTTACGAGCCGCAATGCGCAGTCGAAGAGCGTTGAGCTTTATGAAGCCGGCCGCATCTTTCTGATCGTAGGCGCCATCATCGTCTTCGAAAGTCGCTATACTTTCATCGAATAGCGAGTCATCAGACTCGCGACCCACAACAACGACATTTCCTTTATAAAGTTTCAATCGCACTCGACCATTAACGAAACGCTGCGATTCATCAATTAGTGCCTGCAACGCAAGGCGCTCTGGAGAGAACCAGTATCCGTTATAAATAAGTGATGCATAACGCGGCATGAGATCGTCTTTGAGATGCGCAAGTTCGCGATCCATTGTCAGTGACTCAATTGCTCTGTGCGCTTTCAGCATAATTGTGCCACCTGGTGTCTCGTAACAGCCACGCGACTTCATGCCTACATAGCGATTTTCTACGATATCGGCGCGACCTATTCCGTTTGCTCCACCCACCTTGTTCAGCGCTTCGAGGACGGTAGCGGGTGACATTTCAACGCCGTTCAATGCCGTTATATCGCCTTTGACATAATCGAGTTCTATGTAGGTAGGTGTGTCGGGTGCAGCCTCGGGCGCAACGCTCCAAAGCCACATCGCCTCTTCAGGTTCTGCCGCAGGATCTTCGAGAATATCGCCTTCATAAGAAATATGGAGCAAATTCGCATCCATGGAATAGGGCGACTTAGTGCCTCGCTTTTTCTCAACCGCGATATCGTGGTTAGCGCAGTAGGCGAGCAATTTTTCGCGCGAGTTAAGATCCCATTCGCGCCAAGGTGCGATAACCTCAATGCCTGGCGCTAATGCGTAGGCGGCAAGTTCGAATCGTACCTGGTCATTACCCTTGCCAGTCGCTCCGTGAGAGATCGCGTCGGCGCCGGTTTCTTGTGCAATTTCAACTAGGCGCTTAGCGATGAGCGGCCGAGCAATCGAGGTGCCCAGCAGGTATTCACCTTCGTACAGTGCGTTAGCACGAAACATAGGATACACATATTCGCGCACAAACTCTTCACGCAGATCTTCGATATAGATCTCTTTAATCCCCATCGCTTGTGCTTTCGCGCGAGCAGGTTCGACCTCCCCTCCTTGGCCTACATCTGCCGTAAATGTCACCACTTCACAGCCATAAGTTTCGGTAAGCCATTTAGCAATGACCGAGGTATCTAACCCACCTGAGTAAGCCAAGACGACCTTATTAATATCCGACATATTTGCACTCCTTTAATAGGCGACCGCGACCTCGCTGCGCCCCACTATCGATTTTGGCTGCAGCCTTTTGCTGCTAAACCGCTATTCTATCACCACTCCTCGTGACATTCTGCTGCCCAGACGACTAAGCTTGCAAAGCGCTGGGTGACGAGAGTATTTAGCTCCGCCTTCGAATCCGCTACAATGCGCGCCCAACCTGGTGCTGACACAGCGCGACTAATCCCATCCGCCCACAAGGTGTTGAAGACGATGAACTCACCCGATCAAGCTAACGAATTGACCAGGCAAAGCCTCACCCTAGACCAGCCCGATGACTGGCATCTTCATTTACGCGACGGTGACGCCTTAGCGACAACTGTCCCTCATACCTCCGCCCAATTCGCCCGTGCGATTGTCATGCCTAACCTTAAACCACCGGTAACCAGTTTGCAGGCGGCGAGTGATTATCGCGACAGAATCCTCAGCGCACGTCCAAGCGGCAGCAAATTCGACCCACTGATGACGCTTTACCTCACCGACTCTCTAGCCCCAAATGAGGTAGAGGCGGCGTTCAACAGCGGCATCGTTCAAGCTGTCAAATATTATCCTGCAGGTGCCACTACAAATTCTGACTCTGGTGTTTCACACATGAGCACGGTCATGCCTGTGCTCGAACGCATGGCGAAGATTGGGATGCCTCTGCTGATTCACGGTGAGGTCACCGATCATGAAATCGATATTTTCGATCGCGAAAAAGTCTTTATCGAGACACTACTCGAGCCTTTATGCGGCGAATTGCCAACGCTCAGAGTGGTGCTAGAGCATATTACCACGCGTCATGCCGTCGATTTCGTTAACGCTGCGCCTGCCAACGTTGCAGCTACGATTACCGTGCATCACCTGCTTTTTAATCGTAACCATCTGCTCGCAGGTGCAGTACGCCCGCATTACTATTGCTTACCGATACTCAAACGCAGTAGTCATCAAGAGGCATTAATTGCTGCAGCAACAAGCGGAAACCCTAAATTTTTCTTAGGGACTGATTCGGCACCCCACGCGCGCCATGCCAAAGAAAGCGACTGCGGCTGCGCGGGTATTTATACTGCCGCGTCGGCGATCGAACTGTATGCCGAGGTCTTCGAAGACGCCGGAGCGCTCGACAAACTAGAAGGGTTTGCTAGTCATTACGGGCCTGACTTTTATGGACTTCCCCGGAACACCAACAAAATCACGCTAGAGAAAAAATCGTGGCAAATGCCATCAAGCTTTACCCTTGCTCAAGACGAGCTCATCCCCCTACGCGCGGGCGAATCTATTGCCTGGCGGCTAGCCAAATAAAGAGTGAATCATGAGCGATTTTGAGAACGAGTTCGACAACGAAGAGGATAGTGACGCTGGCTTAGATAGTAGCTTCAGTAATACTTTTGACTACGGCTACGAGCAAGAAGAGAACCAAGAGGCCGACGAACAGGCTGCGTTAATGATGGCCGCCCGCTTTCGAGGCTACCTGCCGGTCATCATCGACGTGGAAACCGGGGGCTTCAATTCGGCAACCGACGCTATGCTCGAGATAGGCGCAGTAATCCCCTGCTTTAACGCGGCAGGTGAACTCGAAACGGAACAAACCTTTTTTCAAAGAATTATTCCGTTCGAAGGCGCAAACCTCGAAGAGGCCGCGCTTAAATTCACTGGCATAGACCCCTTTCATCCGCTGCGCATAGCCCGCTCTGAGAAAGAGGTGATGACCACTTTGTTTGCAGTAATAAGACAAGCGCTTAAAGCGAACCAGTGCAAGAGAGCCATTTTAGTCGGTCATAATGCCCACTTCGATCAAGGCTTTGTCAACGCGGCGAGCGCTCGCCATGACCTCAAGCGCAATCCGTTTCATCCTTTCTCGAACTTCGACACCGCGACTCTAAGTGGGCTTGCATTCGGCCAGACGGTTCTCGCTCGCGCCTGCGAGTGCGCAGGTATCGAATTTGACAACAATGAGGCGCACTCTGCACGCTACGATGCAGCGAAAACAGCAGAATTATTTTACGAGATTGTTAATCGCTGGCAGCGACTCGGAGGATGGCCGTTAGGCGGAGCTTAAGGGGAACTCCTTCTCTGCGTTATTCTTGGGTCTCGAGTTGTGCTCCCGCGGATCGCATAGCGAGTTAGACGTCCGAAGCAGCTGGCGAGAGGTGCTTCGCGGCCTAGCTAGACGCTTTTGACGCGCTAGCCGGCCACTTCGGGCATTCGGTATTTACTCTACCTCAACGCCTTCGATTAGCGTTTGTAATTCACCTTTCTCATACATTTCTACGATGATATCGCAGCCACCTACTAATTCGCCTTCAACAAAAAGCTGTGGAAATGTTGGCCAGTTAGACACGCTGGGCAGCGTTGCTCTGATCTCAGGATTTGAAAGAATATCGACATAGGCGAACTTTTTGCCGCACGCCATCAGTAGCTGCGTTGCCTGCGAAGAAAAACCACACTGTGGTGCCTCAGGATTGCCTTTCATGTAAAGCAGTATTGAGTTGCTCGCGATCTGGTCTTGGATTGTTTGCTCGATGCTCATGGAATGTCCTCTTTGTCTTTTCAAATTGCCGCGTGTTAAGTGCTGCGTGTTAAGTGCTGCGTGTTAATGGCCGAGTGTTACGTGACGCGCGTTCGTGAAACGAAGCTTACCTCGTATCGGTTCTCCATGTAAGCAGCCCGCAAGATGTGAATGAGAACGAAGCGCGAATAACAGTCAGTCTGGAGATGTGCCCCAGCCACCTCCGCCGGGGGTTTGGATCAACAAACGATCCCCAGCGACGGCAAAGATGTCCGCCTTTGCAGCAATCTTTTCACCGTTAAGCCAATTGTACCCCACCTCGCCGTCGCCTCCTCCGCCAAGCCCCCATGGTGCAAACCGCCGCCGCTCTGTCAGCAAGCTCACCTGCGCCTCTTCGAGAAACTCAATTTCGCGTATCAAACCCTCGCCTCCCGCATGTAATCCAGGTCCTCCGCTGCCGCGACGTATCGCGAAGCGAGTCAGCCGCAAGGGATAATGGTATTCCAGACTTTCGGCAGGCGTGTTTAGCGTGTTTGTCATATGCGTATGCACCGCCGAGCGTCCAGGCCGATGCGGGCCCGCGCCGACGCCACCTGCGAGCGTTTCGTAATAGTCCCAGCTCAACCCATTAGCTCCAGTAGAGCCCATTGCAACGTTATTCATGGTGCCCTGAGAGGCTGCAGGAATGCGGTGCGGCAAGGCCTTAGCTAGCGCGCGAAACACGAGGTCGACGAGGCGCATCGACGTCTCAACATTGCCTGCAGCCACCGCCGCGGGAAATGCAGGATTCACGATCGAGGGCTTCCTTGTCAGTATTTTGAGATCTTTAAATAATCCTGCACAAAGGGGCGCACCCTCCGGCAGCAAACAGCAATGACAATAATAAGCAGCGGCTGCCGCAACCGATTCAGGGCAGTTAAGGTTACCGCGAACCTGATCGGAGGATTCAGTGAAATCAAAGCGAATCCCCACTCCGCTGATCTCGATACTCACGCGCAGGGCAAGCTCCTCGCCACCAAAGCCATCGTCGTCCAAAAAGTCTTCGGCGCTGTAGAGTCCGCTAGCTATCTCGCCTAAAGCAGCAAGCGACAAACGACGCCCATAATCGTTAACCGCAGCGAGCGCGGACGAATACAGCTCAGCGCCATAAGATTCTACAAGGCCCGCAAGGCGATCGACAGCGAGGAGGTTAGCGCCAAGTTGAGCGGCAAAATCGCCGCTCAATACACCTTGGCGAGCAAATAACAGCGCGTCGATTTTTGCTCCGCAGGATTGAAATTTACCGTCGCGGAGCAAGAGTGTCGGTGGAATCAGCACCCCCTCCTCTTCGATAGTGTCGGACAACGGCATCGAGCCAGGTGTTTCACAACCTATGTTTGCATGATGCGCTCTGTTCGCCACGAACCCTAGAAGCTGCGGTTCTGTTGGATCGGCCCTAAAGACGGGCGCGAGAAGTGTTACATCTGGAAGATGAGTGCCGCCGAGGTAGGGATCGTTAATCACTAGCATATCCCCAGGCCGCCATGCTTGAGTGGCCACAAGCGCTTGCATCGTATAGGCCATGCTACCGAGGTGAACCGGAATATGCGCTGCTTGCGAGGCCAGCTCACCGTTAGGTGCGAACAACGCACAGGAAAAGTCTAAACGGTCTTTGATATTAGGTGAGAATGCAGATCGCTGAAGCACGCCTCCCATTTCATCGCAAATGGATTGTAAGCGGCTCGCAAAAAGCTTGAGTTCGATCGGGTTCACGGAGTGTCCTTAAGTCTACTGCAGTCACCTTAGCCTGATGTAGGGCCGACTGCTTAGGTTTTATCATGCCTTTGTTATGGCTTCATCATGGGCTTTTGCACCTGTGAGCTGCGAGCTAACAAAACGCAAACAGCGCTTAGTTTGCCTCTCGCGGACCCTGCCGATAGAATGCCATCTCAGAACGAGACACCACAAGTCCTTCATTCCAATCGCCGGCTTCTTCCCCCTCGCAATGCAGAGGCCTGTTTAAAGGGTCATAGACCATGAGTTGCAGACATTTCCTTACCTTGAAAGACCTCAGTAGCGATGAATTTCGCGCGGTAATCGCTCGTGCGACCGAGCTAAAGCATACCCCTGCGCTCGCCACTCGCGCAGAAGGCAAAACCCTCGGCTTGATCTTCGAGAAATCCTCCACGCGCACCCGAGTGGCTTTTGAGGTGGCAATGAATCAGGTTGGCGGCAGCGCGCTTTTTCTGTCGAACAGCGACTCACAACTCGGTCGCGGCGAGCCCATAGAGGATACCGCACGCGTGTTATCCAGAATGGTTGACTGTGTTGCCATACGGACATTTCACCATGCTCAACTCGAAGCCTTCGCGCGTTATTCGACAGTACCGGTTATCAACGCCTTAACTGACGATTTTCACCCCTGCCAATTACTCGCAGACATGCAGACCTTTGCAGAGCATCGGGGCGATATAGCTGGCAAGCGCGTCGCGTGGATAGGCGATGGCAATAATATGTGTCATTCGTATATCAACGCTGCTGAATTACTCGACTTCGAACTAACCATTGCTAGCCCTGCTGGTTTTGAGGCGAATGCGGAGCTAGTAGCGGCGCACTCGTCTCGGGTGCATCTCAACCGCTCGCCGCGGGAGGCCGTTGCCGGCGCAAGCCTCGTTGTAACCGATGTCTGGGCATCGATGGGGCAAGAGGAAGAGCATGCTAAGAGGCTTGCGGAGTTTGCAGGTTTTCAGGTCAATGCGGAATTGATGAGTTACGCTGCTAGCGACGCGCTGTTTATGCATTGCCTCCCGGCTCATCGTGGCGAGGAGGTTAGCGCTGAATTACTTGACGGCGAATCGTCAGTTGTCTGGGATGAGGCTGAAAACCGCATGCATTCGCAGAAGGCGCTTATCGAATTTTTACTCAATTCATAGTTGCAACTCACAGCTGCATCTCACAGTTGCAGCTTATAGTTGAATCTCACTGTTACAGCACCCGGTTATTCGCCCTGGGAGCAATCAACCTTAACACTATATCTAGTGGTCGTTTTTTATTCACTTTTGAAGGTTTTTGGGTCCGCTTAACGCCTATTCCTCAATCTAGGGACAACTCTACCCAATCCCGAAGTTGAGCAGACTTCAGTCTCTCATAAGAGAGACTGGGGCCTTTTTGCTCCTACCCAAACTAAGCCGGCTAGCTGATCCTCCTAACTCGTTCTTATCTTTACCCGCTCTGCGCGCACCGCAGGGGTTATCCACAGCCTATACACAGAGCGCAAACAACTATTACACTTGCATTTGGGCAGGCAAATCACTATCTTGTGCAACTGGGGCGACCAACGACTACATATGGTTACTTCGCCAAGATTCTGCGCCATATTGGAGCAAGAAAGTAACCGCTATTTTCAGCGATCAGGCCCCTAAACTCGTGGCTGCCAATGGGTTAGAGAGCAATAACAGCTAGCATGCACCAAGCAAACCAAGCGAACAAAGCGAGTAAAGCAGCACGGCCAGTCTTCTGTTTTTTATGGATAATTAACGGGCCCACGTCAGATCCAAGTCGACGAATAAAGACCTCACTAAATAAAAATTAGTTTATTTTAGAGAATTAGCTAAAGTCTTAGGAAGAAAACACTATATATAGTGTGTACACTTGTTTTGATGTCATTTGACTAATCAAACTAAGAGACGCTGATGATCGCCTCAAGGCGGTACTCTTTCTTTGGACAAACGGGCTTTAGGCAAACGGGCTTTAGGCAAACGGGCAGTAGGACAATAACTAGAGAGACAAACGCGAGGCACGCGAAAGACAAGCGAAAGACAATCGAAAGACCCAGTAAACGCCAAAAAGAGCTAAAAAAAGAAACAAAAAACATTAAAAGAAACACAAAAAAGAATAGAAGGCCGCAACCAGGCTGCCAAAAAGCATAGAACAATACCGGAGCGCATAATGCAGATCGATGCAGAGACCACAGCCAACACGAAACCCGCAATTTCCCCCTCGACAGACATGCCAAGCCCCGCAGCAACTGCACCAGGGCAACTTCGAGTTATCAAGCGCAATGGTGCTGTGGTTGGCTACGACGCCTCCAAAATCAGTGTCGCGATTACCAAAGCTTATCTAGAGGTCGAAGGTGGCAATGCCGCTGATTCAACGCGCATCCACGAATTAGTCGCGCAGTTGGCTATTCAGATAACGGACATTTTTGGACGCCGCATGCCCTCCGGTGGCACCATCCACATCGAAGATATCCAAGACCAAGTTGAGCTGGCTCTCATGCGTAGCGGCGAGCACAAAGTCGCTCGCAGCTATGTGATCTATCGCGCTGAACACGACCGGCTCCGTCAGCAGAAGCGCGAGGTTGCAGTCGACAAAGAAGCGCAGATCAGCATTACACTCGATAATGGCGAACAGGGCCCTCTCGACGCTCAGCGCCTCCGTGTCGTAATCGATGAGGCCTGTGAAGGGCTTGAAGGGGTTTCAGCTGACGCGATCTATAAAGAGACGTTAAAAAACCTCTATCCAGGCGTAAAGATGAGCGACGTGCGCACCTCACTCGTCATGTGCGCACGGACTATGGTCGAGAAAGACCCAAATTACTCCTATGTTACGGCCCGACTCCTAATGGACACCGTCCGTGCTGAAGCGCTCGGATTCTTAGGCATAGCAGACGCCGCGACTCAGTCCGAGATGCATTACCGCTACGCCGCCACCCTCAAGCCTTATATCGAGAAAGGTGTTGAACTCGAGCTACTCTCCCCTCATTTACTCGAATACGACTTAGGGAAATTGGGCGCTGCGCTGCAGGCTGACAGAGACCAGCAGTTCACTTATTTAGGCCTGCAGACACTCTACGACCGCTACTTCATTCACAGCAATGGCACGCGCTTTGAATTACCTCAGGTGTTCTTTATGCGCGTTGCGATGGGACTGGCGACTAATGAGGAAAATCGCGAAGACCGCGCGATAGAATTTTACAATTTGCTTTCAAGTTTTGATTATATGGTGTCGACGCCGCAGCTATTCAATTCAGGCACATTGCGTCCACAGCTTTCTTCTTGCTTTCTAACCACGGTGCCAGACGATCTCTTTGGTATTTACTCGGCTATTCGCGACAACGCCATGCTGTCAAAATGGGCTGGAGGTTTAGGTAACGACTGGACACCTGTGCGCGCCCTAGGTGCACACATCAAAGGCACAAACGGAAAATCACAAGGCATCGTGCCCTTCCTCAAAGTCGTTAACGACACAGCGGTTGCGGTAAATCAAGGAGGCAAGCGCAAAGGCGCTGTTTGTTCTTACTTGGAGACTTGGCATCTCGACATAGAAGAATTTTTAGAGCTTCGCAAGAACACAGGCGACGAGCGACGCCGCGCGCACGACATGAACACGGCTAACTGGATTCCTGACCTTTTCATGAAACGCGTTTTCAAGGATCAAGAGTGGACTCTGTTCTCACCGAACAATGTGCCAGAGCTGCACGATCTTCACGGCCTCGCTTTCGAAGAAAAATACGCAGAGTACGAGCGCAAAGCCGCTGCTGGGCAAATTGACGTCTACAAAACTGTCAAGGCTAGCGATCTCTGGCGCAAGATGATCTCAATGTTGTTCGAAACGGGTCACCCGTGGATTACTTTTAAAGATGCCTGCAACGTGCGTTCGCCCCAGCAACACATTGGCGCCATCCACTCATCGAACCTCTGCACAGAGATCACCCTAAACACTAATAAAGATGAGATAGCCGTGTGCAATCTAGGCTCCATTAACCTGGTTAACCACGTTGATGAAAACGGCCTGAATCGCGAAAAGCTTAAGAAATCGATTACGACCGCTGTTCGCATGCTCGACAATGTTATCGACATCAATTACTACTCAGTGCCACAGGCCGAAAATTCAAACCTGAAACACCGCCCGATTGGCATGGGGATTATGGGGTTCCAAGACGCACTCTATGCCCAAAGAATACCGTATGCGTCGGATCAGGCTGTTGAATTTGCAGACATCTCTATGGAAGTAATCAGCTACTATGCGCTGAGCGCCTCAAGTGACCTCGCTGCAGAACGCGGCAGCTATCAGTCATATAAAGGGTCTCTTTGGGATCAAGGCATACTTCCAATAGACTCGCTAAAGCTTCTCTACGAAGCGCGCGGAGTAGACTTCCTCGATGTCAACATGGATCAGCGCCTTGACTGGGATAGCCTGCGCAACAAGATACATCAAGACGGTATGCGCAATTCAAATGTCCTCGCGATAGCGCCAACCGCAACGATTGCCAATATCAGTGGTGTCTCTCAGTCTATCGAGCCGACCTATCAAAACCTCTATGTTAAGTCGAATCTGTCGGGTGAGTTTACGGTCGTTAATCCATTCTTGGTTCGAGATCTCAAAGGGCTCGGTCTGTGGGACAGCGTGATGGTAAATGACCTCAAATATTACGAGGGGAGCGTACAAAAAATTGATCGAATCCCAGACTCAATCAAGAACATCTACGCGACCGCCTTCGAGATAGAGCCACGTTGGTTGGTTGATGCCGCAAGCCGTAGACAAAAGTGGATCGACCAGGCGCAATCGCTCAATCTTTATGTGGCGGGTGCAAGTGGCAAGAAGCTCGATATCACCTATAAAATGGCGTGGCTACGCGGTTTGAAGACCACTTACTATCTGCGCGCGCTCGCCGCAACAACGACAGAAAAGTCGACCGTGTCAGACATGAGCTTAAACAAGGTCTCTGCCGAACCGAGCGCAGCGGCAGTGCCGCAGGCCTGTTCATTGGACGACCCTGAGTGCGAGGCGTGCCAATAACCTCGCCTGCCTGATAAGAGCAAGTAACCTTCTATTGCTTTTATCAAAATCGGTTTAAAAACCGGCGACAAAGGAACAAATGGTTTAAAAACCAAGTGAGTCCACGGAACGTATTATTAGGTATCACTCGATATGGCAAAGCACAAACCGCCAATGTCTCGCGCAGCCTGACTAGCAAGAGCAAGAACAAAAGAGTGGCACTAAACGCAGCAACAACCAACGCATTAGTTATAGAAAGTCTGCAGAGACCCTGCAGCTGAAAGAGGAAATCATTATGTTGTCATGGGACGAATTCGATACCGACGCAGCGCTCGACGTTGCAGCGCCAATCGTCGAAGCAAAACTTCAGGCAGTGACCCAGAAAACTGAGACATCAGCCACAACTGGAATAAAAGACGATTCAACATCCGGCACTGTTATCGCCGACGAAGACGCGCTCCTCCGCGCACAGAAAGCACTAGAGGCATTGAATATCGCCGAGGGGTTAGAGGAGCTCGAAGGCACAGCGACACGCGTAACGGTCGATGACAAAGCCATGATCAATTGCCGCGCCGACTTGAACCAACTCGTTCCATTTAAGTACGACTGGGCGTGGCAAAAATACCTCGACGGCTGCGCAAATCACTGGATGCCGCAAGAAGTCAACATGAACGCTGATATCGCCTTGTGGAAGAATCCTAACGGACTCACTCCAGATGAGCGGTTGATTGTAAAACGCAATCTGGGGTTTTTCTCAACAGCCGATTCCCTCGTTGCTAATAACCTCGTGCTGGCAGTTTATCGCCTTGTGACCAATCCTGAGTGTCGCCAATATATCCTGCGCCAAGCATTCGAGGAAGCTATTCACACACACGCCTATCAATACTGCATCGAATCGCTCTCGATGGATGAAGGTGAAATTTTTAACATGTATCACGAAGTTCCGTCGGTCGCGAAGAAAGCCTCATGGGGTCTCAAATATACCCGCGAGCTAAGCGACCCCAAATTCGACACGGGCACTAAAGAGAACGATCAAGCACTTCTCAAGAACCTGATAGCATTCTACTGCTGTTTAGAAGGCATCTTCTTCTATTGCGGATTTACTCAGATTCTGTCGATGGGCCGCCGCAACAAAATGACTGGCACATCCGAACAATTCCAGTACATCTTGCGCGACGAGTCTATGCATCTCAACTTCGGTATCGATATGATCAACCAGATCAAATTCGAAAACCCTGGCCTATGGACAGACGAGCTTAAGCAAGCATCAACGCAGATGATCTTAGAGGCTACGCAGCTAGAGATCGAGTATGCCCGCGACACAATGCCGCGCGGTGTTCTAGGCATGAACGCCTCGATGATGGAAGAGTATCTTCAGTTCATCGCAAACCGTCGTTTAGTACAAATTGGCCTACCCGAGCAGTTTGTAGGCGCGGAGAACCCCTTCCCTTGGATGTCTGAGATCATGGATTTACGCAAAGAGAAGAACTTCTTCGAGACCCGTGTTATCGAATACCAGACCGGCGGTGCGCTGACCTGGGATTAGTCTTTCCCAGGACTGGCTAGAGCGAAACGGAAAAGGCGCTTCCCAAATTATTGCGTCACGGGTAGCGTCAACAACAGTTTATTGACAGGGGTAGTTCGCGTGAGCGACAAAAAGAAAGTGGATGCGCCCTCGAGCGCGAAAGACTCCGAGCGCACCTTGGTCACCCTAGACCAGCTCAGCCAGACGATAGAAGTCATGTCTAGCGTGGTTAACCGCCTGCGCGCGCATTTGAGTGAGCAAGTTGCCTCCACGTTCAAAGACTCTGAGCCTAGCCCAGCACCGAAGAAGTCTCAGAATTTGGTCGTTGAATTACCTTCCGAGCCAGAGAAGCGACGCGACCCTCGCGTGACGCTCCACTAGCGAAACGGCAAATGCCTGAGGCCATTCGCACGCAACCTCAGCGTTCATAAGGTTCATCGGATGAACGATTCCTCTGCACTCTCACACCCAGCACACCCAGCACACCGGTCTAATCGAACCCCTGAATCGGGTTCTTTAAAGGTTGGTGCCCTTGTTCTTGCCGCAGGTTTTAGTCGCCGGTTCGGCGCAACAAAATTATTGGCTGGGCTACCCGAGAATCGGCAGATAAGCCTTTTCGAACAGACTCTTATCAATCTCTGCATGGCCCTACCCACTATCGTAGTCGTCTACCGTCCGGAACTTCGCATTCAATTCCACGAAATTCGAGACAGAGCAACACAACAATACCCAGGCACGGAAATAACCTTGGTCGAATTCAAGCAGGCCGAGTCGGGAATGGGAGCGAGCCTCGCTTTTGGCGCCAACCACATTGCCGACTGGGATGCCGCTCTTGTTTGTTTAGCCGACATGCCCTATGTCTTGCCTTCAACCTACTCTCTCGTTGCAGAATCGGTTCGCGCTCAATCGATCGTTGTCCCCTGCTACCGCGGCGTACGCGGCCATCCTATTGCGTTCGGCTCGACCTATCTCGATGAGCTGCGCACCCTTGCAGGAGACGCAGGAGGGCGCGCCATACTAGACATGCACAGCGCAAAAATCTTTACTCTCAATATCGACGATGACGGTATACTCATCGATATTGATACTCAAGCTGATCTCGATAAACGACTATGAAACCTCATTCGCTAGCTGTTATTTCAACACGTGCGTTTAATGCAGACGCTTTGAACCGGCAGTGCTCGAATATCCGGCAGCGAGCCTTGATCACGCTTATTGCGGTATTAATCGTCTTTTTTTCTAACACCGAACTCTATGCTGATGAGGCTCGCGCACGCGCAGTAATGGCCGATCCAGAAAATCCTCTGGTCGCGGTATTTACCTCTAAAGGCTCATTTTACATTGAGCTCTACACTCGCCAGGCCCCGCGCAACGTAGCGCGATTTATCGCACTCGTTAGCGGTGAATACGATTTCCCAGAAACTGAGTTGAAATCCCGCTACTACGATCAATCCACTTTTCACACTGTCGTGCCTGGTCGCGCACTGCGGGCGGGAAACCCCGCGTTAAACCGTTTCGGACTGCAGCCTGCGTCGATTCGCGCCGAGATCGACGGCGCTGCTCTTGGTCTCGATATGCGCCCATTATTCAGCAGCAGCGCCCAAGTCGACCCGAGCCTCGCGATCACGACTCGAGAAGATTTCGAACGCGAAATTCTCGCCCCTCTGTATTCCGCAGAAGGTATAGATACAGCACAAGCACTGAGAAACAGCAGCGAGCAAATGATGCAACGTCTGCAGCAGATGAGTGTGCTCGATGTTCTCGAGAACCTCGGCCACCGCTACTCCGCGGCATTAGGTACACAACCCATTACTCAAGGCACCGTTGCGCTTATGACGACCACACCGAGCGAGACTGGCGTCGAACTCGTCATCAGTTTACTCCCAAGCCCATGGCTTGATGGTCGCGTCACCCCCATCGGCAAAGTGGTTGATGGAATGTCGGTAATTGGTGAAATAGGCAGCATTGAGGTAAACCCTCTACTTAATGCAGAACTTGGTACAACGATTTATTCAATGCGTATTCTTTAAAAAATGGCGTGAGCGATTGCAGGAGAACCTTATGAGCCGCAAGAAAAAAGACAATACAAAGCAAGGCACCTATGCGCTGTGTATAACGATGGGTATTGTGCTCGGCTTCGGCCTTGGGGTTATTTTTGAGCAGTTGCTTATAACCACTCTCGTTGGTGTGGCGGCCGGATTCCTCGCCGCAAACAAGCTGACTCGCTAATCCAGTGCGGCCCACCAGGACCAGCGAGCCCTAAAACCAACCACAGAGCCTATTTTAATAGCTCTAAGCGGTAAGGCGGCAGGGAATCGAGAATAGTTCGGCCATAGCGCTGAGTCGAAAGCCTCTCATCAAAGATAGTTATTCTCCCTGTGTCTTTTTCATTGCGTAGCAATCGCCCCGTCGCCTGAACAAGCTTAAACGCAGCGTCTGGGACGGTCAGTGTCATAAAGGGATTCAGCCCCTGCTGCTCTACCCATTTAGCTAACGTCATTTCTATCGGCTCGTTGGGCACCGCAAACGGAATTTTTGCAATGAGGACATGTGTGCAATATTCGCCGGGCAAATCGACACCCTCCACAAAACTTGCCAGCCCGAATATCAGGCTCCCCTCAGCAGCATCGACTCGCTGCTTATGGTATTTAAGCAGCTGAGATTTCTGGAAATCGTCTTGGCACAGCACACGATCGAGCCACTCACGCGGCAATTGCCCCATCACGTCAAGCATCTGCCTGCGACTACTAAATAGCATGAGTGAACCCGCTTGGGGATCGACAAGACGCGGAATAGCCTCGGCAATAAACGCTGTGTGCTTATCGACCTCTGCTGGCAAACAGTTCATCTTAGGCACAGACAGTGTCGCCACCTCACTAAACTTAAACGGACTCAAGATGCGCAGATAGGAGGTATGCTCTGGCAGCCCCGCGCGCATTTTTAGCATTGAGAATTCGCCCAATGCGGACAGTGTCGCCGAGGTAAGCACAGCGCCTGCACATCGCTCCCACAAGCGCTCTTGTAACGCATCAGCCGCCAGGACAGGGCTTGTTGCGAGCGTAATATCCGGAAATGCATCACTGGGGTTATAGGTTAACCAGCGCGCGCTAGGCGCCTTGCCCTGTGGATCTTCGCCTGCGTAATTGGACCACAACGAAAGACACGATTCCGCGCGCTGCAACGCACTTCCCGCAAGACCGTACCACTGCTCAGCAAGTTCTCGACGTGCAGGCTCACCGCCCTCCTCTAACGCCTCTTTTAACTCGTCAACTACAGCGCGCAGTCCTGTGCCATAGCGAGTAAAGAGCGTCGCCAAATTTTGTGCAGCAGCCCGAATAGGCGCGGGGACAATCCCAAGCTCAAACGCATACTGAACTCGATCTTCGTAGCTTTCTCCTGTGTCCGCCGCCTCGGCAATCTGTTCGAGTAGCACCCAGACCACATCAAGCTCGCTGCGTAGGCTCACCCCTAGCGTCGTAAGTGACTGCAGCGCCTTCGTATCGAGAAATTCATCTTTATTAAGCCCTTTGAGTAATTTCTCTGATTTTTCGAGCCACCCCGCCGTCGACTTTACGCGGGTTGTCGACGCGAAATGATTATTGCTCTTCAAGGGCAAATGGTGCGCCTCATCAAAAACATAGAGGCACTCCTCGGGCTCCGGCAATATCACTCCTCCACCTAAGGCCAGATCCGCGAGCACCAAATCATGATTACTCACAATACAGTCCGCTTCGGTCATCGAATCGCGCGCCTGGTAGAAACAACAATTCCTAAAGTTACTGCATTTAGGCCCCATGCACTGTGAATTATCCACCGTTAGAGGCCGCCAGTTTTCCTCCGTTATCAGATCCTTCCAGGAATCTCTGTCGCCGTCCCACGCACCTTTGCTTAACGCATCGAGAAGTTTTTCGTAGAGAAGCCTATCGCCATGACTCGGATCACTCACATCGTCGCCATAGAGATCCATCATTGCCTGCATCGAGTCGCCGCCGCTGAGTAGCATGTCGAGCTTAGAAAGGCACAGATAACGGCCTCGCCCTTTCGCCAGAGACACGGTGAAATCTAATTCGGACGCATCTAGGATCTCGGGAAGATCTTTTTGAGTTACCTGCTCCTGTAACGCGACGGTGGCGGTCGCTATAATGACCTTCAGGCCAAGTTCACGGGCTATCGGCAAGACGGCTAAGGTGTATGCCATAGTCTTACCAGTGCCGGTGCCGGCCTCAACAACCACAATCGGCGGCGGGCCTGCGTGATTCGGCAGACTGCCAAACGCTTTCGCTATTTCGGCAATCATCAGCCGTTGCCCATAGCGCGGGGTGAGTTCCTTCGCACTGATCATCTGCCGATAGGCACCTTGGATTGAGTCTTTAACAGATTGGTCTAGCATGGTGTTCCAAGGTCTGAGTAAGTAAGTGATTAAATCGTTGAGAGACGTCAGCTGCGAATCCCGCAGGGCCTGCGCAGCCTGCTAGTAGCCACAAAAGCTGTGCAAGCTGCAATCCTTCAAAGTATAGCAGCAAGGGTAGGTTTGGCCGAAAAATATCGACTTATAACCGTGCTGTCTGCGTGCAATCAACTTTTCGTGCTCAGAGCAGGCAATCGACATTGACGTAATTCTTTGTGTCGGCGGGGATTCAACATCTGATAAACTCTGTGTTTATTGCATTCAAAAAACACACACGGTTCACGTTATGACAACACCTAGCAATCCAACTTCAGACATTCCAGCGACAGACGCATCCGCAGAGGCGAAGGCTGACGACGCACTCGAGATTACTGAGGCGATAGACGCCGCTGCGTCAGAGGCTGAGCGGCCGACGCTAGATGTGAGTACCGAAGAAGTTGTAGCCGAATCGGCGCCGGCGGGCACTCAAGTCGGTAGCATAGAGTCGAGCGCTCCGGAACCTGTGCGGGAAAAAACACAGCCGGTCTACGCAGACCCAAGTGCTGAACTCAGTATTCTAGAGCCTCTCATTCAAGCCTTGGCCCCCAAACAAACCACAGAAATAAACTCGCTGGGTAACAGACTAGGGGAAATACGCAAGCAGCTGCCCGCTGAAGCCTCGCCTGAGAAAGAAAAAGGACAGGCGCTGCATACCGCTATGGTGGAATTGTTGGCTCAAAACAAAGCCCACCAAGAAGACATGAGCGCAAAAGCAAACGCATCTATCGAAGAGCTGAAGCTCGCTTTAGATGGCGGGCATTCAGACGCTAGCTTGTCTGCTTGGGATAAGATTCAGACAGCATTAATGCCCCTTAGTGGCAAACTTCGTAACGCCGTTCAAAAGCAGTTAAACGAACACAGAGCGCGCTACCAGGAATTAAAGGATTGGAAGCTTTTCGCCTCCGCCGAGAAAAAGAAAGAACTTATTGCCGCTATGCAGCTGCTCTTGGAATCGGATATTCAAGGCGCGGAGCGCGCTAAATCGATTAGCGCTGCACATCAAGAATGGAAAACACTAGGGCGGTCACAGCAGAATGAATCGCTGTGGAAGAAATTTAAAAAGCTGTCTGACGATGCCTACGCACCGTGTAAAGATCATTTTAAACAGCGCAAGCAATCGCTAGTTGAAAATTTCGACAACCGCATCGCGCTTTGCGCGCAGCTCGAAGCTGATTTCGAACGCCTTAGCAGTGCAGACACAACAGCAGCTGAGAGTGGCGACTCAAACGAGAATGCCAAGGCAAATGAACAGCGCCTCGCAGCGGAGATCGGGACCATTATTAGCGCTGCCGAACAGCGCTGGAAAGACACAGCGCCAGTTGAGCAAGCTAAGATAAAAGAGTTGCAAAAACGCTATTACGGACTTCTCAATAATTTGCGTAAGTTGCGCCGCGAAGCTAGCCAAGAGAATGCCAATCGTAAACTTGAAGCGATTGCGCAGGCCGAAGCCTTATCGGCCTCCGATGACCGTGCTGAAGCTATGCGTGCAGCCAAAGAGCTTCAACGCCAATGGAAAGAAATAGGCCCCAGCAATCATAAAGATGATCAAAATTATTGGCGCGCCTTCCGCGCCGCGTGTGACAGCATTTTCACCCGCGAGACAGGCGAATCAGCAGAGGTAAGACCTCGCCGAGAAAACGCTGCGAGTCGTAATTCGAAGACAGCCAGTGCCAATATCGACATAGCGAAAGTCAGCGCCGAGCTCGACGCATTGCTTAGCTCGCTTGAGTCACTGCTTGCCCTTGATGACGAGGAGTTTAGGCACGCTCGTGAGCAGTACCAAGATCAATCGCAACAGTTCTCTGCAGCACTCAGCCCTAAGCTTGAGAATCGCGGCAAAATCTATACCGAGCGATTTACTACGCTTAAGCGTCGATTTGATACGCGTTATAAAGCGCTTCCCGATAAAAAACAGCAGCAGCGGATCGCGACGGTGAGTGCATTAACTGACAAACTCGATACATTTGAAGCAAGTCTCCTAAGCGCTAAAGACGAAGACGAGTTTGCGACTGCGAAAGCTGCCTTTGATTCGGAAGACTGGAAGGCGCTGACAAAGCCTGATGACGATTCGTTCACAGCCATTTTAGACACACGCCTCGCGTCGTTGCTCAAGGCTACCAAAGCTGCCGATCTAGACAAGTTAAGCAGTGAGGCTGCAATCAGTGCTGCAAGGCTTTGCACAGAACTTGAAATTAGCGCCAATGTAGACACGCCAAGCGCAGATCAGGCGCTCCGCATGCAGTTGCAATTAGAACAGCTTAAAGTCGTGTTTGGACAAGCCAAGCGGTCAGCCGCTGACGTTATCAAGCACTCGCGCGATGAACAGTTGAGACTGAAATGCCTAGGCCCCCTCTCGCCAGAAAAACGAAAAGAACTGCGCGAGCGCTTTGACGTTGCGGCTGCAAAACTTAACCGAGGATAGGCACCTTAAGCGATGATTTCTGGTGTAGCGCAGAACCGGCACTCCTGCTCGCCAGCTAGGCTTTGAGTAACGCACTATTCGCATAGCTACGCAGCCAATACGGGTGCAGCTCCGCAGCTACGCCGTACAGACGATGTTCGAAGGCCAACAAATCGTCTGCTTTGGCTTGCCAATCTGCGAGAATATCCGAGGCTTTAAGCGTTTCAGTCTCAGTGAGTTTTCCCGCGGCTAGCAATCGCTGTAGCGCAAGATAGTTAATGTCCTGAAGTCGATAATTGGCAAGTACTTGTGCATCGATTGCCGCAGCAATACGCTCCGGCTCATCAGAGTCGAGTTCCAATTCCTGCCCAAACGCTACGTGCACCGCGCCTTTTTCACCCATCATCCCTGTCACTATAGAACGAATGTCGCTGCCTTCGTCTTTCTGAAACCCGCCCTCTTTCTCACGCATGTAGAGTTCTTGTGCCTTCAGCGTATCGCATGCATCATATTGATAAGAAAGAGTCACCGGAATTATATGCAGCCGGCCTAGGCTCTCACGCATCGGTTCTTTGCGGTGTGCGATAGCGAGCATTTTTAACAGCGCAGGGTCAGTCCGATCTATTCCGTCTTTCGCTCGACCCTCGCGCTGCGCGATCCAGACGTTGCTTCCCATCTCGATACAGTAATGGATGTATTCTGATAATAACTTTAGTGAGGCAAGCAACTCGCGTCCCTTAACCGAACGCTTAACGATGAAGCTTTTATTAAGCCTCATCAAATCGGACACAAACGGCTTCTTCAATAGATTATCGCCAATCGCTATCTGTAGCGTCTCGAATCCGGCGTGATAAAGCATGTAGTTTACGAAAGCTGGGTCCATGGCAATGTCGCGGTGGTTGCATATAAAGACATAGCTTCGCCCAGACCTCAGATTTTCAAGGCCCGAATGCGTGAGCGACGTCGTCGTTTCCTCGATCATTTTATCCATGTACGTCGCGATCACGTGCTGGATTTCACGGATGCTATCGACGCCGCGCAGCTGCTTTTTTAACTTTGATTTCGCAAGTATTCGCGCTACGAAAGGGAGGAAGCGTGAGAAATTAGGCGCATAAAATCGCGCGATACTGTCGAGCATTTCAGCATCTCGCAGCAGTGACGCAAGGACCGCTTCCACTTCATCGTCTTGATACGGCCTGATCTCTTGAAACTTGTCCATATTCCCTCGACATAGTAGGCGTTCGCGATCGCTTTTATAAACTGACAGCGCCCATCTCAGAGGTGGGGCTGTCTGACATTATAGTCAAACGAATTTTACTGGTTTCCCACTATAATAGGTAGCGAGGCTTCGGTGATTCGCTGTGGCGCTCTCTATGCTATGTGTGCTCGAGGCCTAGAGAGTCGACATACACATTCAACGATTCTAGTAAAGACTCAACCTCATCCCCTCCTCGCCCCCTAGCCTCAGCGAGGCCGGCGGCGTAGTTTTCTCGGGCATCCCTGTCATTGACGCGGGCCAAACAAAAGGTCTGCCATTGCTTGGACTCGCCTTCTGTGAGTGTTTCAGGGTAATTGCGCGCGCGATAACGAAACAGCATCTCTTTTAATCGCGGGTCTCTAAAGGGAATATCCAGGCGCCCAAGATCGGCTGGCGCTGACCGGCGCACGGTCTGCATCAATTTTTTGTCTGAGTCACCGAAAAAACCAGAGTAAATCATGAAGTCAGGATCCGTCTCGGCTGCGCCTTCGCTTGCGCGCCCAAACGCGTCCGTCACAGTCGCCGCTGCGTCCACTGCTGCTTGAATAACCTCAAAATGCCGCTTCCAACTTGCATTATCTAGGCCGTAGTGGGCCGCAAGCCCCTCATCTAGCACCCCTATTGGCGCTATGACGGGGCATTTATTTGTTGCAATGACATGCAGCGGCACCGCGCCCTCTCCTTCGGGAATCTCGTCCCGACGCTTGTAGAGCCTCGCCGCCAACTCTTCTGCGGAAAGGCTTAGCCAGTGCGCGGGGTCTACCCGAAGATCGCATGCGATAATCGCATTATTGTTAGTGGGATGCGGACAGAGCGGCATGACAAAGGACAGACAACCGAGTCGCGCAGGAAAAGCCATCGATACATACAGCACCGGTTTGTGTGTCACTAGGTCAAATTGCGCCCGAACTGCAGCCTTCAAGCGAAGCCCGTAGGCATAATCATAAAGTTTAGGCTGCGTTTTACGCAGAAGTTTTGCCATTTCGATAGTTGCAATAACATCAGCAAGCGCATCATGCGCCGCGCCGTGCTCGATGCCGTTAGCCACCGTTAGTTGATCTAGCCTAAAACTGCGCGAACCGTCTTCACGCAGCGGCCAATTAATCCCATCTGGGCGAACGCCAGCGCACAGGCGCACGACATCGATAAGATCCCAGCGTGAATTCCCGTTCTTGTATTCGCGCTCGTAAGGGTCGTGAAAATTGCGGTAGAGCAACTGCCTTGTCATCTCGTCATCGAAACGCAAGCTGTTATAGCCCGCGACACAGGTACCGGGCTCTGAAAATTCGGCCAAGATGCGCTCGATAAACTCACGTTCGCAAAGTCCTTCAGCCGCAGCCTTCTGAGGCAAGATGCCGGTGATATAGCAGGCCATCGGTTCAGGGAGGAAATCAGGACTCGGCTTACAATAAAGCAGCAGAGGCTCGCCGATAATATTCAGGTCTTCATCGGTACGGATGCCTGCGAACTGCGAGGCTCGGCCGCGCTTCGCGTCTTTACCGAAGGTCTCGAAGTCATACCAATAGATGCTTTTGGCCGCCATCCTTATCCTCTCCAATTGTCGCTCTCATTCGATGCAGTTATTGGCGCTCCGCTGTATGAAAAAAGCCGCCTCGCAGAAAGGCGTTCGCGGCGATTACAGCGTGGCGCGCAACTGTAGTAGACTTATCGGCGGTTAGCCTCTCAACCTCAGCTTAGAGAGCAGATCATTTCGAGAAACGAGGCACTCAGGCTATTCATAACAGTAAGCAGCAGCAAGAAAAATAAGGATAAATGAGCTACATGGATTTCCGCGGCAGCCATATCATCAGCGTCACCCAATTCGACCGAGCCGCCATCGAGCGCGTCTTCGATGTCGCCGATAGCATGCAGCCCTTCGCGCGTCGAGAGCGCCGCACCAACGCGCTGGACGGCGCTATTCTAGGCAATATGTTTTTTGAGCCAAGCACACGTACGCGCTTTAGTTTTGGCTGCGCGTTTAATCTGCTCGGCGGCTATGTGCGCGAAACCTCAGACATTAAAACCTCATCGATCTCTAAAGGCGAGTCTCTCTACGATACTGCGCGAGTAGTCAGCGGCTACAGCGACATTATTGTCATGCGCCATCCGCAGGCGGGATCGGTAGAGGAGTTTTCGCGCGCGAGCCGCGTGCCTGTCATTAACGGCGGCGACGGACCTAATGAACACCCCTCGCAGGCACTGCTTGACCTTTACACGATTAAAAAAGAGCTCAATGCGAATAATCGTAAAATAGACGGCATGCGCATAGCCATGGTGGGCGATCTAAAGCATGGCCGCACTGTTCACTCGCTTTCGCAGCTGCTTCTGTTATTTACCCATATTACGTTTACGCTGATCTCTCCTGCCGAACTTAAAATGCCTGAAAATATCGTGGCTGAATTACGCGCTGCGGGCCACAGTGTTATCGAAACCGATGACATGGAAAAAGGCCTTAACGACAACGACACTGTGTATCTTACCCGCATTCAAGAAGAACGTTTTAGCAGCCGTCTTGAAGCCGATATTTACCGCGGCCGCTTCAAACTTAATCAAGAAATTTACACGCGTAACTGCGCCCCCAATACGGTCATCATGCATCCACTGCCTCGCGATTCACGTGAGGAGGCGAACGAGCTTGATAACGACCTGAACCTGCATCCTAATCTCGCGATTTTTAGGCAAACCGACAACGGCGTCGTGGTGAGGATGGCTCTTTTTGCGTTGATCCTCGATGTTGTCGATCTCGTTGAAACACGAGCGAGTGAGGTGAAATGGTATACCGCAGGGCGCTTCGATAATTAGGGCCAGAAAACAGAGGTTGTTATGCTCTCAAAAGAAGACTATTTGACATTGGACGCCGTCGCACTCGGCGAGGGCATCGCCCGCGGCGATTTTAGCAACTTAGAGGTCAATCAGTGCGCAATCAATCGCGCGCAAGAGATTAACCCCGCCCTTAACGCGATCGTGCATGAGGGCTATGACGCCGCGCTTGCTCGAGCAAAGACAGCGAGCCCAAAGAATTCCTCCCCGCTCGCAGGCGTGCCGTTCCTTATTAAAGACCTTAGCCCCGCCGCGGGTCTGCCTGCCTGTTTTGGCAGCGCGCTGTTTAAGGATTTCATCGCAAAAGACAACGCCAAGATAGTGCAGCGCTATGTCGATGCGGGGCTTAACATACTGGGCAAAACTAACACGCCCGAATGGGGCCTCACACTAACCACCGAGCCAGTGCTGAGTGGCGCTTGCCGCAATCCATGGCGGCTCACCCACTCCACCGGCGGCTCGTCGGGTGGCGCTGCTGCTGCCGTCGCAGCGGGCATTGTCCCCGCCGCACACGCCAGCGACGGCGGTGGTTCAATCCGTATTCCTGCAGCCAACTGCGGCCTCTTTGGTCTCAAGCCCAGTCGCGGACTTACGACTGTAGAAGGCACGCTCGCCGAATGTTGGAGCGGGCTTAGTGTCGGGCATGTGGTGAGCCAAACGGTTCGCGACAGTGCCGCCTTTCTCGATTTGATCACACTGACCACTCACGATTTATTCGCCAACCCTCTGCTCGCCCAGAAGACTGTCGGGACGAACCCGAGCTTCTCCGACGCGCTTAAACAAGCGCCGCCAGCTAAGTTGCGCATAGCGCTTGTCACCACACATCCGACAGGTGAGCTGATCGATACCGAAGTGCTCGCAGGCGTCCGTGCGGCGGGGAAATTACTCGAAAGTCTTGGTCACAGCGTCGAAGAACAGCCTCATCCGGCAGACCATTCGCGGGCAGCCAGTGCCATGTCTAAAATCATAGGTACGCATGTACTACAGAGCATACAGCCGCGGCTAGACTCACTAGGACTTAGCCTCGATGAGGCGCCGGTTGAACTCTCGACCAAGGTGATGGCCAAGGGCGGCGCCAAAGTCACCGCCTCTGACTATGTGAAGGCACGCGACAGCCTTCGACGCATAGAACTGGCGATGCACGCTTTCCACCAGACAGTCGACATAATCGTGTCGCCGGTACTCAGCAAGCCGCCTGCGCCACTCGGCTGGCTCAATATGAACAGCAACGATCTAAAAGATTACGCTGCCAAATTCAGCCAGTACAGCGGCTTCACGGCCTTTTACAATGGCACGGGCGCACCCAGTATGTCGGTGCCGCTGCATAGCACAAGCACCGGGCTGCCTATTGGCATCCAGATGAGTGCCGACTGGGGCCAAGATGCCCTGCTGCTCAAGCTTGCAGCACAGCTGGAGGGTGCAGCTCCATGGCCGCGCCGAGCGCCGCTCTAACAAACGGCTACCAGGGCAGTTGAAGCGCTTGCCTTGACCTAGCCGCTGGTTTATTTTTCTACTCAATGAAATAACGTCAGCACGCTGTGGCGTCGAGTCACCGTTTTAAAGGATGCCCGCTGGTATCCGCGAAATCGATGCGTCAGTCGCCTTGGAGAGACCATGCTAGCCACGTTCATAAAGTCAACCGGCATAAAGTCGATCGGCACAAAGCCAACCGGAATACCACGCGCTGTCGGCCACACCGTGTCGCCGCTAAGTTTCCTGTCTGTCCTCACGTCAGTGTTAGCCATCGCATCCACCGCACATGGTCAATCAGGCGTTACTGAGTGGGGCGTGCCCGACCTTCAGGGCAATTGGAAAAATGCGACCGTTATGCCTTTCGAACGCCCTGCTGAACTCGGCACCAAACGCGCGTATACCGAAGCCGAAGCGATCGAGCTCGAACGACAGGCGCAGCAGGCAGTCGAAGAGGATAACGAGCCGCTAGACCCAGATAGGCCAGCGCCCGCTGCCGAGGCGCTGCCGCCCGTAGGGAATTACGACTTATTTTGGACTGACCGCGGCATGTTTTTGCCCACAATCGATGGTGAGTTTCGCACCTCCGCAGTAATCGAGCCTGCTAATGGGCGCATACCAGACCGCGTGGCAGGATTCGACGACAGAATAGCAGCGCTAGCCGGAGGCAAACCGGACCGCAATGACGGGCCCGAAGGGCGCTCGTTGGGCGAGCGCTGCCTTGTTTCGTTCGGCATCAGCTCGGGGCCGGTAATGAGTCCCGTTATGTACAACAGCCACATGCAGATCGTTCAGTCGCCAGGCTATGTCACTATTATCATCGAGATGGTGCACGACGCGCGCATTATTAAGATCAGCGACGAGAGATCGGTCGCCTCACCTGCGCTGAATAAATGGATGGGGGACTCAATCGGGCGCTGGGAAGGCGATACGCTTATCGTAGAAACCAAACACTATAATCCGTGGCATCTCTACAGAGGCGCGCCGACAGATAATCTGACCGTGATCGAGACGTTCCGCCGCGACGGCAACAATAAGTTGATCTACGGATTTACCGTCGACGACTCTTCGGTTTATACCGCGCAGTGGTCGGGCGAATACCCGCTGTCGCGCTTCGACGAGCCAATTTATGAATACGCCTGCCACGAGGGTAATTACGGGATCATTGGCATTCTTGCGGGCGCACGGCGTCTAGAGTCGCTCGAGGAAGCGGGCGTTGAGTTAGGTATTGAACAGGAGTAACGAGGCCGTCAGTCTCGTCGGCCGTGGCGCACAGCGGTAATTTCAGCCATCACTGCAATCGCGATTTCTGCCGGTGTTTTGCTGCCTATCTGAAATCCTATCGGCGCGTGCAGTGTGGCAATCTCTGCCTCGCTTAGCCCAAGCTCTGGAAGCCTTTCCCGTCTTGCGGCCGAGGTTCTCTCCGACCCCATCGCGCCGACATAAAACGCGTCAGTTTTAAGTGCTTCCATTAGCGCCATATCGTCGACTCGAGGATCGTGAGCAAGGGCGACGATGCCGCTGTAGGGGTTGCTAAATTTAGCCCGCACCAAATCATCTGGCAGGCTTGCCGAAATCTCAACGCCGCTCACTGACCAATGATTGAGATAATTCGGCCGTGGATCGCACAAAGTGACTTCGTATTCGAGCGCTATCGCCATTTCTGCAACATAACGGGCAACGTCTCCGGCGCCTAATAGCAGAAGCCGATAGACCGGGCTCAGGCGATGCAGCATTACTCCTTCGTTGAGCTCGACAGACTGAGCTCTCGACTCACTCGCCGCCTCTGCCAGTTTCACCTCGTCTGCGACTGAGCTGGCTTCGAGACTATAAACACTGAGCGCACCCGTGACTAGATCGACACGCCGACTCACTTTCGAATGACTCTGTAATGCTTGCACCAGCGCAGCAAAGACGCCTCTATTTTCGGGCGATGGCTCAACATATTCGAGCAACACATGAAGCTGTCCACCACACGGCAGCTTTAGTCGTGCCTGCTCGGCCTCGGTAACCCCGTATTCGATAACAAACGGACCGCCTTCGGCGTCGTATCGTGCCTTTAACGATCCATCTCTTAGCTGCTCGAGAAAATCTTCTTCGATGCAACCGCCGGACAGCGACCCGACTAACTCGCCCGCGCCGTTGCAAGCAAGCATCGCACCGATAGGCCGAGGCGATGATCCCCATGTTTTGAGAATGGTACAGACCCAAACCGGCTGGCCATCCGCAAGCCATCCGTTAACGCTTTCGATAATGTGTTGCTGACTACTGCGCATGCTGTCTCTTTCTCTCTGCTCACGTTTTTCTAGCGGATTGCCGCTCCACATAGCTTGGTATTACGTGGAGTGGCTAATCGACAGGTCATTCTAGCAAATAAGAGAAGCGTTTGGTGTCAGACAACACGCAACTTCCATTTACCGCGCGCGAAGGCCACGCAGCCAAAAACGCCCGTAATAATGTCCGAGGTAAATATAGCCCAATAAACGCCATCGGCGCCCCAGCCAAAATAATAGGCAAGCGCATAAGCGAGAGGAACCCCCACGAGCCAGAAAGCAACAAGATTGATGAGAGTCGGTGTCAGCGTATCACCAGCGCCGTTAAACGCCTGCGTCACCGCAATACCAAAGCCGAAGGGGACAAAGCCATAACACAGTATTCTCAGGCAGCGCACGCCGTTAGCAAGCGCCTCGGGTTCGCTCGTAAAAAAACCGATAACAGGCGCCGCTAGAATCCACAGCAACACGCCCACAACGGCCATGTAAGCCCCGTTGTAAAATGCGATTGCCCACACGGCTGTTTCAGCCCGATCGGGCTTACCCGCCCCTAGATTTTGGCCGGCAAGTGTTGCGGCGGCATTACTCAACCCCCATGCGGGCAGTATCACAAACATCATGACCCTTATAGCGATGATGTATCCCGCAATTGTCGCACTGCCATAACTCGCGACGATCTGCATCAAAAAGACGTAGCTCGCAGTCGCGATGAGGTACTGCGCAACACCGCCAGCCGAGATGCGCACGAGGCTGGCGACAATACCGAGCCTCAGCTTCATCTGATACAGCGCGATGCGAATGCGGCCATGGCGGCCGATCAAGAAACTCAGGCCATAGGCCACGCCAATCGCGCGACCGATATTAGTTGCGTAGGCTGCTCCTTCAACACCGAGCTCAGGAAAGGGCCCCCAACCAAAAATAAGTAAGGGGTCGAGGACGATGTTAATCGCGTTCGCTAACCAAAGCGCCTTAAGCGCCAGCATCGCGTCACCCGCGCCGCGGAAAATAGCGTTGATTAAAAAAAGGAGAACTATCGTGAAATTACCCGCGAACATAATCCGTGTATAGCCTATCCCTGTAGTGAGGACGGCCTCGTCCGCACCCATGAATCGCAGCATTTGCTCTGTGTAGAACACGCCGACCAACGCGACAATGACGCTTATCGTCAATCCCACCCAGAGTGCTTGGCCCGCTGAAATAGCCGCACCGGCGGTCTCTCCTTCGCCTATTCGGCGTGAGACTAAGGCCGTCGTGCCCATGCCCAAGCCGATCGCTAGCGCATAGAGAATGCTAATCATCGATTCGGTAATGCCCACGGTGGCTACTGCCGTAGTGCCGAGCTTAGCCACAAAGAAGATATCCACAACGGCGAAGACCGACTCGAGCGCCATTTCGAGAATCATAGGCACCGCAAGCAAAATAGAGGCGCGAGAAATCGAGCCTTGGGTGTAATCGAAAGTGGAATCGCCCTGCAGCGACTGCTTAATTAGACTAAGTGCCGCGCGCCATTCTCGAGAGGACTCCGCATTAGCGTCTAAGGTAGTGCCATTGGCACCCTCGGGGGAGGGTTCTCGTATTTGGGCTGCGTCTTGCGTGCTGTCGTCCGTTTCTGGCGAATTCATTCTTAATTCATGGATACGGCTAATGATATAACTAACGAGCAGCACCTAGAATAAAGTTTAAATGAAACAGACTGAAAGCCGTGTGACGATAGTCGCTCTAGGGCAGAGTTTATCTGACTACTTGTCTGTCTTTGCGCTCCCTTACCGCATTTTGCAGCCAAGGGTCCGACAGAATCCTCTCGGCCATTTCGCCTGCCGCACTCCTATCAACTAGCCTCTCCATTCTCCTCAGCGTTCGATTTCCCCTACCCGCCGAGCCCAGTGAAATCGCCGCCTCCAGTTCCTCCATGACATAGCCGCTTAACTCACCTGGCAGCTCACTTTTCTGCAGCTGCGAACCGATGGCGTTCGACTGAATAGCGATAGCTGAGACTGAGCGTTCGCTTCGGCCACGCAAATTTAACTCAACGAGCGCGCGGTAACTAGGATTGATACTGAACCTATCGAACGTGTCTGCCGGCAGGCTTGGGGCCGCGCGCTCATCGCAGGCAATTAGCTCCGAGCGTTTTTGCGATTCGGTGCAGTGACGCTCCCACTCGCGCCGATTTCTCTCTTGCTCGAGAGTAGTAAGCATCGTACTAACCGCTGCAGCAGAGGGCACGAGAACACTCTTTTTCGTTTGATCCAGGTCACGCGCAACCAGCACATCGAGCTCTGGAGTGATTAACAGTGCCGGGGTGAGAGCCGCCGGCGACAGAGCATGAGACTCGACCGTTAATGCCGGTGACGTCGGTGGCGAGAGCAACGCAGTGGAAGACTGAAAGACACCGTCAAGCCTTTCGTCGGGCCCAACCTTATCGGCAGGCTCAGGTGCTAGCATTTTGGAAGTTGCGAACGGATTTTTCTTAATAAGGCCAATGCTTATGACCTTACCCACTGAGACCCGCGGCTCAATTACTGGTTGCAAAAAGCCGCTAGCAAACCATACCCCTGTCACTGCAGCAACGTGAGCTAGAAGGCTTAATCCTACTGCAACGGCATAGGGGAAAAACTGTAACCCTCGGTCGCTATTTTTGCCGCCAAGCCTGCTGTCATCGTCGTTGTCGAATTTGACTGCAAAGTGCAAGAGAGCCCCATCGAGATGATTAGCAATGCGTATATCTAAATGATTTTCCACTCTCATTGTTACAGCCCTTGTGCTATTCAGACCTTAGCATGGCTTATGAGTTCCCGATAATGCTCTCGCTAGACTTCTTTGGCTGCGCATGACAGTGCTAAAACAGCGAGGGAGTGGCGTGGCTTCGCTCTAGTGCGAGGAGATGCTGTTTGGTCTCGATACCGCCACCAAAGCCGGTTAATTTGCCGTTCGCACCGATCACCCTGTGACAGGGAATAATGACTGGCAATGGATTGACGCCGTTCGCTGCCCCCACGGCACGCGATGCCTTCGGCCTGCCTATTTGCTGGGCGAGCTCTCCATAGCTCCAGGTCTCGCCATAGGGTATCTGACGCAGCGCTAGCCAGACCTCTTTTTGAAATTCGGTGCCTTGTGGATTTAGCGGCAAATCGAAATCACTAAGCTCACCCGAGAAATACGCAGTCAGCTGCGCACGTGCCTCTGCGAATGTCGTATCGCTGCGCTGCCAGGAGTCCTCGTGACGTCTCTGCATTTTGCCCACCGGAAAGCCGAGCAAGGTTAATGATTCTCCATCTCCGGCGAGTAAAAGCGCCCCAATCGGCGTGTCGAGGTAAGTGAATAGCTGTGTACTCTTCATGACTTCTTCTTTCTCTGACATTTCGCTTTCTCCCCCTTTTACTTAGCCTCTGGGCGCCGACACCCTTTTTAATTTTCAATCGCGACGTAACCACGCCAGAGCAACAACACTGCATAGGCGCGCCAAGGCTGCCAAGGCTCCGCCCTCGCCTTCAGGGCTCGCGGGGTGAGTGATTCACCCGTGTCTGCCGCCGCGCGGAGCAAGATGAGATCGGAATGCGGGAAAGCGTTAGGATCGGCCAGTGCCCGCATGGCAACGTAATGCGCAGTCCATTCGCCGATTCCCTTAATCTCGCAAAAAGCACGGACAAACGCCTCGAGCGATGCATTTGGGCCAATATCGAGTTCACCTGTGACTATCCGGCGAGCGACATCTGTAATTGCCGCCACGCGCGCTCGCACAATTCCCAGTCCCTCCAGATCGGCGATCGCGATGGCCTCAGCTTCTGGGAAAAAGTAGTCGATACCTTCTTGCTCGCAGTCGTAGGCCTCTCCGTGTCGCATCGCCACTCGCGACACGAGCGTGGACGCTGCCTTCACCGTCACCTGCTGCCCGAGAATCGCGCGAAGCGCGACCTCAAAACCACTCCAGCAGCCTGGCACGCGGGTCCCTGGGTAACGCGCAACCAACTTGGCAAGTCGAGGGTCAGCAACAAGTGTGCGCTCGATTATCTCACTGTCTGCACGCAGGTCGAGTATCGCGCGAACGCGCTCAACTACCCGCTGAAGCGCAGCCTTGTTGTCTATCCATACACTGAGTGAAACGGTATTGGCATCGTCGCTGAACTGCGCAATAAAATGCCCTTGCGCGTCGACCTTACCCGCGTCATTGATTATTCTGAAGCTGCGCGCATAACTCGACTCAGTGACCTGTTCGACACCGGGTATAGCGCGATAGGCCAGAAAATTCAGTAGCGCTGCCCAGTCGAAGGGAGGCCTGTAACTTAGGGTAAGCACGATTGCGCCTACCGCGCTCCCTCTACTCCCTCTACCCCCTCTAACCCCTATACTTCTCCTCTCGCGATTCGTGCGGGTTAACCGCCGCGCTCTGAGTTCGCCCGGACTCTTTCCATAGGTTTGCTTTAAGATCGCGTTAAAGCGCCTAACGCTGCCAAAACCTGCCGCGAAGCAGAGTGTCGTGAATGGCAAATCTGTTTCGTCTATGAGCTTCTTTGCGAAATGCAATCGCCTCGTCTGTGCCACTTCACTGGGGGCTGCGCCTAAGTGCTGTTGGAACAGCCGTCCGAGTTGCCGCTCGCCAATGAAGAGCTTCGCTGCGAGTGCGCTAAGCGTGCTTACGTCCAGAAAGCCGCGCTCAATCATCTCGAGTGCGCGGGTGACTTTCCATGATCCGCCAATCCACGCTGGAGTGCCGGGGGAAGACTCTGGCCTACAGCGCATACAAGGACGAAAGCCCGCCGTTGCCGCCGCCGCGGCAGACCGATAGAGCTGGATGTTTTCTTGTTTGGGTATTCGAACGGGACAGATAGGACGACAATAAATGCCTGTCGTCAGCACCCCGACAAAAAAGCGTCCGTCATAGCGGGGATCTCTCGCTTGTCGCGCACTCTCGTAAACGGCGGAATCTAAAAGGGTAGCACCGTAGGCTAGTTGCAGTAACTTCATCGTTTATGTGCAGGCTAAAGACGCGCCTACCCTTTCCTACTCTGCGAGTTTAGACCACAGCATAGGCGAGCGCGGCGCGTGACACTAGCCGTAATCGGACGTGATTACAAAAATAGCCTCGGCGCGTTTATAATGCACTAACGCTATTCTGCTGATTCAGCCTGAGGCAGTCGGTAAACGATCATGGCATTACCGCCTAATTGACCAAACTGTGCGTAGCCGGAGTTAACGATGAGGTAGTCACCGGCAACAACAGGACCCGCTGCGTCAATCGCACCCCCACTTGCAGGCACATTGTTTATCGTGGCGTAGTCTACTTTGGTGTCGAGCTCCCAAACCAGTTCACCTGTCTCGCGACTATGCGCAAACAAGAAACCGTTAAGCGCGCCAGCAAGCACGACATCACCCACAACGGTAACCGGTGCGGAGTAGGCTTCAGAACAGCTAAAGCCAGCGCCAACGCAGCGCTTAGGTGCCGCTGCATACCACAGAGTGTCCCCGGTCTTCATATCGATTGCGTGCAGACCCGGCAACGGTTCGCCATCGCCTCCGGGAATTCGATCCGACACAGGCACGTAAACCACGTCGCCTTCGAATGCCATGCCCCAATGAATACCTCCAAGCGGGCTGCCGCGGCCTACGCTGACACGCCAGAGCACTTCGCCTGAGTTATCAGGATCTAGGCCCAGAACCTCGGCGCCCTTTGTGCCGGCGACAACAATGTCTTGACCATTAGACAGAGTCGCTGCAAGAACCGGTGCGCCAATGTCCACATCGGGGCCAGGCTCCTGACAGTTTGGATGTTCTGCACTCATGGTGCAGGCCATCGTGAACGCGTCTTGCGCTACTGTCTGCATCACCCAATCGATGGCGCCTGTCGCTGCATCGAACGCGATGACCGAGTCGCTTGTATCGCTTGTGGGTCGACTATAATTTTGCCCGCTTCCGGCATACACGCGGTTGCGTTTCGCATCGAACGTGGCTGAACCCCAAATCGGCGCGCCTGAAGGGGCCATAATGTCGTTGCCCACCGCGTTTGTGCCTACAACCTGTGCCTCGTCCATAATGAAGGTTTGCCAAAGAACATCGCCGAGCGCTAAATCGAGCGCAACAACGTTGCCGCGAAATGTGCAGCACACATGTTGAGGATTACCGGCACCGGCAACTTCCATCGACGACACAGGGACAAACACGACTCCGTCGTGTACGACTGGCGCGCCGGTGCTCACGGCCCAAGGATTCGCGTCTGGGTCAGCGTGCCAATGCTTACTGCCATCGCGCATGTCTAGGGCGTAAACGCGGTTAGACTGATCGGCTACAATCGCAACCGTCGCGTCTAAATCGGCTACATAGACGATCGTCGGCGCGGCACGTACCTCGGCAATGGCGGCGTAAGTCCAATAGTGGCAGCCTGTCGCCAAATCTAACGCATACACCTGACCCGAGGGCGAACCCATAACCATCACACCGTCCACAACCGCAGGCTGCGCACGCGCAGCCGAGGCACCTTCGACACCGAACGCCCAAGCGACCTCGAGATCCGCTAGATTGACTGAATTAAGCGGAGACTCAGGCTGGTAACGCTGCCCATTTTCGGTCACGCCCCAACCGTTCCAACTCCCCGTCGCGGTAAGATTTAGTTCGCCCATAGGCTCTTCGCAGGCGGTAAATCGTTCGAGTCTGTCTCGGTTATATTCTGCGTCGGTTAAATATTCGGCTATCGCGATTTTCTGATCGTCGCTAAGATTTTGGCCCTGAGTACGCATAAAGCCATTGTTGAGCGCGTGATAAATCGCATTGGGATTATAGTCCCCCAGCGCCTCGCGACTCGGCGCGCGATCCGACGGGTTGCTATGACAAGCGGCGCAATTGGCAGCATAAAGCGCCGCTGCGTCGTCTGCCGATGCGGTGTCTTGAGCTGCCGCATTTGCAGATAGCCCGATTACTAAGAGCATCGCGAGTCGGCAACGACTCAGTACGCCGGCGATTGAACGAATGGCGCAATGATTGCCAGCGGATTTTGCTGCGTTGGCTTGCGGCTCAGCTGCGAATTTCGTGTTTGAGAATGTCGGTTTTAGAGATAAGGGGTTTGGGTGGGCGGCGGTCATCGTGTTCCAGTACTGCAAAATCAACATGAAACTTCCTCTTTCCTATCGGTGTAATACATCAAACGTGAGCGGTGATAAAACTATGCTAGATCGATTTCAGCCCACCTCGCGGCAAATTAACAGAAATCCCCCACGCCGTAACGTTTTAAGCCACGGCGTTTAACCTTCCAACTATACCTCAAGCCTTCGCTAAGCCAAAGGGCATGCACCGGCATAAGCGCTAGTGTATATTAAGTGCCGATTCGTGTGCCGCTGCGCGAAGCCATTTGGCTCAGCCTCTTTGCTAAAGCTCGCCGGCCACCAAGCCTGCCACTCGCATCGAAGAAGCGAAGGCAACCGCCAAACTGCTAAACTATAGTGCCATAAGAAATGAAGGTGACCACCAATGACCGATAAAGACAGCCGCAAATATTCAAAACTCGTCGTCGACGGAGTCGAGCAAGCACCGAGCCGCGCCATGCTGCGCGCCGTGGGATTCAGCAATGATGACTTTAAGAAACCACAGATCGGCATCGCGTCCACATGGAGCATGGTCACTCCCTGCAACATGCACATAAACAAACTTGCCGAGGACGTGAACAAAGCGACCGACGCGGCAGGCGGCAAGGGCATTATTTACAGCTGCCCGACAATTTCTGACGGCATATCGATGGGCACCGAAGGAATGAAATATTCTTTGGTTTCGCGTGAGGTCATCGCCGAAAGCGTCGAGACAGTCTCGGGCTGCATGGGTCACGATGGCATCATAACTATTGGGGGTTGCGACAAAAATATGCCGGGGCTTTTAATGGGCATGTCGCGACTAAATCGACCGTCGATTTTCGTTTATGGCGGAACAATTCAGCCCGGCCCGAACCACACTAATGTCGTGTCAGTTTTCGAAGCCGTTGGTGGTCACGCCGCCGGCACGGTATCGGATATTGAACTCAAAAATATCGAAGAGACCGCAATCCCCGGGCCCGGATCGTGCGGTGGTATGTATACAGCCAACACAATGGCCTCGGCGATTGAAGCGATGGGCATGAGTTTGCCCAATTCCTCTGCGCAAGATGCAATTTCTTCTGAAAAACAGCAAGACTGTTTGGACGCAGGAGCAGCGATAATGCATCTCGTAAAAAATGACATTAAGCCTTCAGACATCATGACGCGCGCCTCCTTCGAGAATGCGATCAAAGTCGTCATCGCGCTAGGCGGATCAACCAACGCTGTCCTCCACCTTATTGCAATGGCGTTTACGATGGGCGTGGACATCGAACTCGACGATTTTACCCGTCTCGGCAAGAAGACACCGATGGTTGCAGACCTAAAACCAAGCGGCAAATATTTGATGTCGGAGCTAATCAAGATTGGCGGCATCCAGCCACTCATGAAAACCATGCTCGATGCTGGCATGCTCGATGGAAGCTGTATGACGGTTACAGGCAAGACTCTTGCCGAAAATCTTGCGAACGTGACGCCCTACCCCGACGGCCAAGACATCATTCGCCCGTTTGATAACCCAATCAAGAAAGACAGCCACCTGTGTGTACTGCGGGGCAACCTTGCGCCAGGTGGCGCAGTCGCCAAAATCACCGGCAAAGAAGGCGTGTCATTTACGGGCAACGCCCGCGTCTACAACTCTGAGGAGGAGTGTCTCGCCGGTGTGCTCGATGGCACAGTCGTCTCGGGCGACGTCCTTGTTATTCGATATGAAGGACCTCGCGGTGCGCCTGGCATGCGCGAAATGCTCAGCCCCACGTCTGCAATTATGGGTAAAGGGTTGGGTCAAGAGATTGCCCTTATCACCGATGGGCGTTTCTCTGGCGGGAGCCACGGCTTCGTTGTGGGCCATGTCACGCCAGAAGCAAGTGAAGGCGGGCCGATCGCGATAGTTGAGACAGGCGACAAAATTTCGATCGATGCCGACGCGAATACGGTCGAGCTACATATCAGCGATGAAGAAATTGCTGCACGCCTTGCCAAATGGCAGAAGCCTACGCCGCGTTACACTCGCGGTGTGCTGGCAAAGTATGCCGCGATGGTTGCCTCAGCTTCCGAGGGAGCTGTGACCGACAAGTATCTGTAACGGAGCATCGCTGTGGACGCAGTGTTTTTATTTTTGGCGGAAGCCATCGACGGAGGTGCGCTGCAGGCCGGCGCACTCTGGGCTCTGCGAAGCATCCCCGGCTTTCCGCCGATCATTCAAACCGTGCACATTCTCGGCATAGCAGCGATTATGGGAAGCGTCGTTATGATCAATCTGCGCATGCTGGGGCTTGCGCTCCCCAGCCAACAGCTCTTTGAGATGAATATACGCCTCATGCCGTGGCTATGGTGGGCACTGCTAGCCAATGCCGTGTCGGGCGGTTTCTTCTTGTTCGCGCGCCCCTTTCGTTATTTCGACAATCCTGTGTTTTTATGGAAGCTCGCTTTTTTACTCCCCGCGATAGCGCTTAGTTTTTTAGTTTATCGAATCAGCCTTAGCAGCGAGGACATTTGGTCATGCACAGCAGCGAGACGCGCAGCTTGCAAGCTTGCTGCATTGTTTTCGCTCGGACTCTGGGTTATGACTGCCATGGCAGGACGCTGGATCGCCTATGCTGAGTACCTTTACTACCCCGCTTAGAGAATGACGCCCATACCAAGAGTACGCGACAGACAGTTAGCGAAACTCATCACCAAGCTAATTACCCCCAAGAGTGAGCGACATGATAGAGGAACTGTTAACAGCCCCTTTCTGGATTGACATCGAGAACTGGCCGCTTTCTTGGGAGATTGGCGGTACGTCTTGGTTCCCCTTTCTCGAATCGATTCACGTAATCGCCGCGGCGTTGGTCGTCGGCGCGATTGCGACGATAGACCTGCGGCTCCTTGGTGTGGCCGCCGTTCGTTACCCGCTTTCAACGCTCGGTCGCGAAATCCTTCCCTGGGTGTGGGGTGCTTTCATGATCGCGTCTATTACAGGGCTAGGTATGTTCATTACCCGCGCCGCCTCTCATGTTGTTAACTCAGCGTTCCAATGGAAAATAGTTCTACTCACGCTTGCGGGGGCGAATATGTTACATCTCCACCGCAGCCTTTCTAACCAACTACAAACCGATGACACAAGCAGCAAGCCTCATCTCAGGCTTCGACTTGCGGGATTAGTCTCCCTACTACTTTGGTGCGGCGTAATGCTCGCAGGCCGTTGGATCGGGCACATAGTCTAACGAACAGCTTGGAACCAGACACTACAAACCGAGAGCTGTAAATTAGGATCAAAGGATTAAGAGTGAAAAACTAAGGAGCAGGGATGAAACGACTCGTAATCTGCGCAGACGGCACTTGGGGCTCTCCTGAAACTAAACACCCCAGCAATGTTGTGCGTTTAACGCGCGCGATCGCCTCTTACGGATTTAGTGGTGCCACGCCTGCCGAGCAAGCGAAAGACGAACAAGCAAAAGACGAACAGATAGAGCAGATAGTCTACTATGACTGGGGCATAGGTACCGATGCAGACAAACACCTCGCCGCGATTACCGGCGCCGGCATCGACAAGAATATACAAGACTGCTACCGGTTTCTCGTTCACAATTTTGCTTTGGGCGATGAGCTCTTTTTCTTTGGATTCAGCCGCGGCGCTTACACCGTCCGCTCGCTAGCTGGGCTTGTGCGCAACGCCGGCATTCTAAAATCAAATAAGGCTGAGCGAATACCCGAAGCCTATGCTATGTACCGTCGCCGAGGCAGGGCTGCTTCGCCAAACTCGCTAGCCGCTGAGGATTTTCGGCATCAGCATTGCCATGCCGATCGAACACCGCTCGCTTTCATCGGAGTATGGGAAACGGTCGGGACACTAGGCATACCCACACCGTTCTGGGGCTCACTCAACAAGCGCAGCTTTCTCTTTCACGATACGGCATTGAGCAGTAGCGTGAAAACTGCGCGGCACGCACTAGCGCTCGATGAACGCCGAAGCGACTTCGCACCCTGTCTCTGGCAGGCTAAAACAGGCGTCGACCTCAAGCAAAGCTGGTTTGTTGGCAGCCACAGTGATGTTGGGGGCGGCAATGCAAACACTGCACTTAGCACCTTAGCGCTTGTCTGGCTAGCGAGCGAGGCACATTTGCAAGGGCTAAGGCTTGACCCCGAATCCGATTTGGCCAATATGATCCTAAGCCCAGTAGACCCACCGACATCGACAAAGGTTGAAATACAAAATTCGACCCGCGGACTCTTCGCTGTGAGACCACAGCAAACCCGCGACATAGTCGGCTCAGTCCACATCAGCGCGCAACGCTATTGGGAAAGCAACACCGACAATTACCAACAAAGCGGCCGCGCGCTCAAACAACATCTCGATTCTCTATCGGGTGATTGGAATCGCGTGAGAATTGAACAATAGAATTTAAAAAAACCGCAGCAAAGGAAAAGCTACCTTGAATGAAGCGCGACTAAAACAAGCGGAGAGATGGTTTCTCACCAAGTACCCTGGCGGTTTCGCCCACCCTGAACTTGCAGCAGTGGGCAAGAAACATCGTTTGGACAAAATGCAGGCTTTCGTCGAGGAGAGTTTCGCGAAAAAGAAGTTCCGCGACACCGACGACCTGCTGACAGACTGGGTCAAACTGGTAAGCCGCGCGTCTTTGGTCTCAATATTCGAGAAACCCAAGTTCCGCGATTTAGTGAGGGACTTAACACCAAAGGAGAAGAATCGTTTTGCCGCCGGTCTAAAAGCTCAGCTGCACGGCGACCAACAAAAAGGTTTCGAGCAGGTACTGCAGATACTGCTGCGTTATAAATTCGCCAAATGGTCAATCATCAGCCTCGCTCCGGTTTACGCCAACCCGCAAGACGAAGTTTTCGTTAAGCCCACCACTGCAAAGGGCATCATTAGTTATTTAGAGCTAGATGCCCTCGCCTATCGACCGCAGCCAAGCTGGGGGTTCTATACTGAATTTCGGCACCAGATAGCACAGTTGCGCACACGTGTTGACCCGAGTGTTGCGCCGAATAACCTTGCCTTCACAGGCTTTTTGATGATGGCGCTGCGGGCGGGGGAAGAACTCTCTGGTAGGCCTTGAGGATTCAACAGCCTCGAGAATCTCCGGTTCCTTTTGGAATGAGCAAATTAATTCTCCTGCTCCGGGGGATTGCTCCTTCACACCATAGTGCTATGCTCTCGTAAAATAATAGAATCAGAGAGTAGCTATGCATTGCTCATCACTATTCACTAACACGCGGCTGACGGGTCTCACTGCAAAGCAGACGGTTAAACTTCCGCCAATACCCCTCTCTTCTTCACACTCTCCTCCTAACCCAAAATTGTCTTGGCCGACTCTGATTACATGGGTAGCATCTACTCTCTTGCTCAGCCTAGCTAATACCTCTGTCAGCTTTGCAGAGGATGCAGGGAATCTTTACAACACGCCTTTCGACATCAATGCGGGCGCGAGCTATTTCGAAAAACAATGTTCCCGCTGCCACGGCTTTGACGCCCGCGGTAATGATGAGGTTGGCGCGCCTAACCTCACGGGGACGCTCAAGCGTGCGAGCAGCAGCGCTGGAATCTATACCATTTTGCGCGAGGGGATAAGCGGCACGGCAATGATGGCAGTTGACCCCAAAGTGCCAGACTCGCAGCTTTGGCAGCTTGCCGCATATATCGAGTCACTGAGCCGAGAAGCCGCGAGCATCGCGGTGAACGGATCGGCCGAAGCTGGCGCTGTGCTTTTTCGCGATACCGGCGAATGCCTTGACTGCCATATGCTTGCTGGACGCGGCGGCAGGCTCGGCCCCGATTTAACTAGCATTGGCAGTGAGCTCAGCCCTGATAAGCTCGCGCTTGCTTTGCTTGAGCCCAGCGCAGAGGTTGCCCCGCGTTGGTGGACAATGTCGCTAACCGATAAAAACGGTGTGAGTCGAAGCGGTTTACGTATGAACGAAGACAGTTTTTCAGTCCGAATTATGGATGCTGACGCCCAGCTTTGGTCGTATCCACGCACCACCCTCAGCCGCATCGTCCGCAGCGAAGAGTCGACAATGCCTAGCTATGCTGCGCACTTCGATGATGCGCAGATCGATGACCTTGTTGCCTACCTCTATTCACTTCGACCGGAGACGACACCATGAGCCGAATCCATGCAATCACTGCAATCTGCTACCTACGCTCAACGTTAACAGCATCTCTTAGGAACCGCAGCGCTGGGGTACGCACCCTACTCTGTATCCTACCTTTTCTATTCGGCACGTTTACAGCGCGGGCGCAATCTGCAGCTGAAGAGCCTTTCTCAACTGTCATTACACCCGACTTCGGCGCCGTCACCTGGGAGCGCCTCGTTGCCGCAGAGACTGAACCCCATAATTGGTTAAGCTATTCGGGGACGCATTCGTCGCAGCGCTTCAGCAAACTTGACGCAATCGATCGCTACAATGTGGCCCAGCTCGAAATGAAATGGGCTTATCAAATTCCTGTAATCGATCGCGCAGAAACAGTGCCGCTTGTCGTCGATGGCGTTATGTTTATTACCGAGGCGCCGAGTAATGTCGTTGCGGTTGACGCCCGCACCGGACGCGAGTACTGGCGCTTTGATTATCTGATTCCCGATGATATTCGCATCTGCTGCGGCCGCAACAACCGTGGCGTTGCACTCCTTGGCGAAACCCTTTTCATGAGCACATTAGATGCGCATTTAGTCGCTATCGACGCGCGTACCGGCAACCTGCTCTGGGACGTCACGGTAGCCGACTACAAAGCTGGCTATTCGAAGACGGCTGCGCCTTTAATTGTGAAAGACAAAGTCATTACCGGCATTGCCGGCGGTGAATATGGCATTCGCGGATTCATCGACGCGTACGATGCAAAAACAGGAGAACTCGCGTGGCGCACCTATGCGATTCCGGGCGAGGGGGAGCCTGGCAATGATACCTGGCAAGGAGACTCTTGGAAGACTGGCGGCGCTGCAACATGGCTCACAGGCTCTTACGATGCTGATCTCAACTTGATCTATTGGGGCACAGGTAATCCTGGCCCCGATTGGAACGGCGACGTAAGACTTGGCGACAACCTTTACTCTGACTCGGTGCTTGCGCTGAACGGCGATAGCGGCGAGATCGACTGGCACTTCCAATTTACGCCTCACGACGTTCACGATTACGACTCAATTCAAATTCCTGTCCTTGCGGATATCGCCATCGATGGCCGCGACCGTAAAGCGATGCTGTGGGCTAATCGCAACGGTTTCTTCTACACGCTTGATCGCAGTACCGGTGAATTTCTTAAGGGCAAGGCCTATGCCACTCAGACTTGGGCGCAGGGTCTCGACGCAGTGGGTCGACCGGTTCGCGTTGCAGGTATGGCACCGTCCTATGAGGGCACACTGGTTGCACCCCCAATCGTTGGCGCAACTAACTGGTACTCTCCTGCATTTTCGCAGCAAACAGGCTTATTTTATGTCACCGCGTTCGATGGCGAGCAAGAATTTTTCAAACGCGACCAGGATTACGAAGAGGGAGAGAGCTTTACCGGCGGCGGTGGACGTTACCTCAAACCAATGGATGCGTTTCATAGCGCGATTAGGGCAATCGACCCCACAACCGCAGAAATAGTCTGGGAATCCCCCATTATGCCGCGCTCGTCGGCAGGGATAACGACTACCGCCGGCGGCTTGCTTTTTAGTGGCAGCGCCGACGGTTATTTCTACGCGCTCGATGCAGCGACCGGCGATGAATTGTGGCACACCTCGCTAGGCGCGAGAGTTCACGCTGCACCGATGACGTATGCAGTAGACGGCAAACAGTTCGTCACAATAGCCTCCGGTAATGTGCTCTTTACCTTTGGCCTACCCGACTAACCGACCCGCCAGACATTGGGTCAGACGAAGGGGGCAACGAGCTCTTCGCTGACGTCCCAAAGGCGCTCTGCGTCTGCATCAGTTGCGTGCTCAGCAACCCGAACCTTGCGTCGCTCATAAAAATAATGCCCATTCGCACCAACACTTGCTGGGTCTTCAGAGCTAGCCAACCAGATAAAAGTATCGGTGCCCTTTTTGATGCTCACCATAAATGGATAGATCACAAAGCCAATAGTGCGGGCGAGTAGACCGCCTTTACTCCAGATTGGCGTGCGCACCGCACCCGGATGAAATGAACTGGTGACGATATTGTGCTCACCAACCCTGCGTTGTAACTCGCGCGCCGTCAGCAAGTTCATGAGTTTAGAACGTCCATAGGCAACGAGCGTCTTATAGCCGGTTCGTAAACCGAGGTCATCGAAATTTAATGCGCTATTCGTATGCCCGTAAGAACTTGTGAAGACCACTCTCGCCTGACCACTTGCTGCCGCTCTTTCTAGCGCTGGCATCAGTTTCTTTGTGAGAAGGAAGCCCGACAGATGATTCGTGACCAGAGTTGTCTCAAACCCTTCGCTCGTCTCGCTGCGCTTGCCATTGGCTGACCCTGCGTTATTGCACAGCACATCAATCTTCAAAAACTCCCTCAAAAGCCGGTCGGCAACAGCACTGACGCTCTCAAGCGAGCTAAAATCAGCAACATAGAGCAGTCCTTGGTCGTTACCCGTCTCTGACTCTATTTTGGCAAGAGCCGCACGGCCACGCTGCTCGCTGCGGCAAATCAGCACAAGGCGCGCGCCCCTCGCGGCGAAATTTCGAGCAGCCTCAAAGCCAATGCCGCTATTGCCGCCAGTCACTACATAGACTTTACCCAAAAGATCTTGTTCGCATTTGTTCATACTGCATTTCCTATCTGATGAGAGTGTCTTTTTCGAGCGCACCTATTTTGAGCGCACTTATTTTGAGGAACACCTATTTGCGCAGGCACACTGTTCGCCTTGAGAAGCACTCGTGCTGTGTATCACTTGAACTCGAGCGCCCTTAAGGCTATTTTCCATTACTAGATACCACACCCCTGTCTCAGAACACGGTAGGATACTAAGCATGGACACTAAAACGAAAGCCACGACAATCGAGCACACGGGCGAGCGCCAGGCATCTTTCACTCGCTTCGACGAATGCAGCAAGCAAGACGCCGAAATTATTCTTGAGAATTATACGCAATTCGCGCGGGAAATACCGACGCGCGTCCTCGACCACTTGCGACTTCTCGACGGTGACTTAGGCGGCTTCAATATCGACAGACTTCAGCATAGCCTGCAAACCGCAACACGCGCGCTGCGCGACGGACGCGATGAAGAGTATGTAGTCTGTGCCCTACTCCATGATATCGGCGACACCCTTGGCACTTATGATCACGGCGGACTCGCCGCGGCGATACTCAAACCCTTTGTTAGCGAAGCCAATCATTGGATGCTACAAAATCACCCGATTTTCCAAGGCTACTATTACTTCGAATACCTAGGCGGAAATAAAGATGCTCGCGAAAAATTTACCGACCATCCGCACTATGAACACACCAAAGAGTTTGTCGAACTATACGATATGCCTGCCTTCGACACCGAATACAACAGCTTGCCGTTAGAGGATTTTGAGCCCTTAGTGAGGCGCGTAATGAGCAAGGCAGTCGAGGTTGCTGCGTAGCCGACACTGCCTCAAACTCACCACAAAAAAACAAGAAACCGATAACCACTTTGATACACAATCGAGAAATACATGTCGCAACCCCCGAAGAAACGTCAACAAGAATCCGCAGCTCAAGCCAGCACTGCACATATTAGCCGCTTCCCTATTCCGCCCCTTAACGCGATGGAGCCAGATATCCGCGAGCGTATCGAAGCTGTGCAGGCGAAGTCGGGGTTTATCCCTAATATCTTCCTCGCGCTAGCGCATCGGCCAGACGAGTTTCGCGCCTTCTTTGCGCTGCACGACTCACTGGTAGATAAAGACGATGGGCTGAGCAAAGCAGAGCGCGAAATGATTATCGTGGTGACCTCTGCGCTCAATCAATGCCTCTACTGCGTAATCGCGCACGGCGCTATTCTGCGCATTCGCGCCAAAGATTCACTGCTCGCCGACAAGCTTGCGGTAAATTATCTCAAAGCCGATCTAGAGCCTCGCCAACGCGTGATGCTCGACTATGCCAGCAAGGTTTGCATGGCCGCTGACAGCATAGAAGATGAAGACTTTGAGGCGCTTGAGGAAGCGGGTTTCGACCAAGAGGAGATTTGGGACATCGGCGCCATCGCGGCCCTTTTCGCCATGTCTAACCGCCTCGCGAATGTGATGAGCTTACAGCCCAACGCTGAATTTTACGCATTAGCACGCTAAACCGTCGCGGCGAGAACACACGAGACTTTCGACTTTATGGCAACTGATTTCACTATCACCGCACTCAACGACGCCACTGATTCAGAAAACCGAATGCATAGCGACGAGGTTGCTGCCCGCTACGGCTTTGCAGGCGCACTCGTAAGCGGGGTCAATGTATTCGGCTACATGACACAACCGTTGGTCGCCGAGTTCGGCGCTGAATGGTTATCGAACACTGGGTTCGACGTCAGATTTTTGTTGCCCGCTTACGAGCAAGATGCGGTAAGCGTGACCTCTACGCAGGCAGAGGAATCGATGCACGATAACAGCCGACACCCGATCGACACCTGTGCGTACAAGCAACATGACATCACCCTTGCAAAACTCGCCTCGTGGCCTCTGGGGTCAATTGACTCTTCGCGGTCACAAGCAATGCGAGTACAGGCAAAGCAGGAGGCGGCGATTTATGAAGAGGCCACCAGACCTGAGCTAAGCTGGGATGTTATTCACTTAGAGCGTGCTGCACCAACCTGGCATTGGACCCCATCAAAAGAAGACAACGACCGCCATGTCGAAGCCCAGAGGGATCCGGCCGCGTGCTATCGCGGCACGGGCGCGCTAATTCACCCCTATTTTCTTCTCGACACTTGTAACCGGGCATTGATGCGGCTTTACGTGTTACCTGCATGGATTCATGTCGGCACCGTAGGCAGTATGATAAGAGCAATAAAAGTAGGTGAAGCGATCACCGTCGACTGTCGCCCAATCGAGCGATGGGAACGCAAAGGACACCAGTTCATTCGCCTCTATATCGCCATGTTTTCGCAAGATGACCTCGTCTTCGAAGCAGAACACACCGCCATTTTTAGTATTGCCGCGAAGTAGCTCTCTCGCGAAGTGGCTCTCAAAAGTAGCCCTCTAAAGTAGCTCGCGAGTTAACTAGGGTCATCTCGCGTACGCAGCAAGCGTCTCACTGCAGTCAGCAAAAGGAAGATAGTTATGTCGACTCTGTCTATTCAAGTTAAGGCTAATCGCGCCTTTATCACGAAGTCGCGCTTACCCAAAGCGGGCCTTCTTTTTCTTGTGGCACTATTGGACTTCATCAGCGCCACTGCGCAAAGCGCAGAGCTCATAGCCGAGCGCATTCTGCCTCTGCGCGAACGCGCGGCACTACAAGACGAGATTCTTGCCGATCGACTCGACAATTTGGTGCCGCAACTTATGCGCCGCGAAGGAATTGAAGCGTGGGTGCTCATCGCCCGCGAATACAATGAAGACCCGATTGTTAAAACCATGCTTCCCGCCACTTGGCTAAATGCGCGCCGTCGCACCGTGCTGCTGTTTATCGACCGTGGCGAGGCACTCGGTGTCGAGCGGATGGCTGTTGCGCGCTATGCAGTCGGCGATATTTTTCCTAGCGTGTGGAATCCAGAAGAACAACCTGATCAATACGCGCGTATTGCCGAAATTTTAAGCGCAGCGAATCCCAAGAATATCGCGCTGAATTTCTCTAACGACTATGCGCTTGCCGACGGCCTCACCTATTCCGAGCAACGCGATTTTAGCGCGGCGTTGCCGAGTGAATTGCGCAGCAGACTCGTGTCATCGGAACCAGTTGCGGTAGGCTGGTTAGAGACACGCACCGACAAAGAGATGACAGCGTATGCCGATGTCATGGCTATAGCCCATGACATTATCGCCGAGGGCTTCTCGCGAGAAGCGATTACCCCGGGGATCACGACAACAGACGATCTAGAGTGGTGGTATCGGCAACGGGTTAATGACTTGGGGCTGACTACGTGGTTTCACAACAGCATCGAAATCGAGCGGCCTAAAAAGGTAAGCGCGGCCCTCATAGCTCAGGGTGCGGCGTTAGACATTATCTATCCGGGCGACCATGTGCATATCGACTTCGGTATTTCGTATCTGAACTTACAAACAGATACGCAGCAGAACGCGTATATTCTCAAAGCAGGTGAAACCGAGGCGCCGAACTACCTCCAGAGGGCGCTTGGCGAAGGCAACACACTGCAAGATATCCTCACCGCCAATTTCAGAGTGGGACGCACTGGCAATGACATACTTGCGCGCAGCAGAGCGCAGGCAATTGACCGTGGATTAACGCCGATAATTTACACTCACCCCATTGGACTTCATGGCCACGCCGCTGGCACGACTATTGGTATGTGGGATAAACAAGACGGCGTCCCCGGCAGCGGCGACTATGCGATGCAGCCCAATACCGCTTACTCCATCGAACTTACCGCAGAGGTAAGTCTACCCGAATGGGGGGACGAGCCTCTAAAAATGAAACTCGAGCAGGATGGCTTCTTCGACGGTGAGTCGTTTCGCTATATTCAACCGCGCCAAACACAATATCATCTCGTTAGCAGTGATTGATCGAGGTTAACGCCCTATACGAGCCGCCTCGCGTAGGGTAGATTACAGGGCTTAAACACTTAAGCCTCCTGGCTTCGAGCAAGAAGTTAACACATGAAAACAAGCGTGCTAGAAGACAATGCGCTCGGTCAAATCGCGCACAGCAAGGTGCTCGGCGATGAAGCGCTCAGTGATCAAGAAGCACTCGCGCTTGCCAGTCGCACAGACACCGCACGACTCGCCCAAGAAGCGGCGCATTGTCGAGATTTAGGCTTTGGCGATGTCGTCACTTACTCACGCAAGGTCTTCATCCCCCTCACCCAACTCTGCCGCGATGTCTGCCACTACTGCACTTTCGCGCAAACGCCAAAACATATTCCTCAGGCGTATATGCCGATCGACGAAGTCATAGCGACCTGCAAAGCTGGTGCCGCATTGGGCTGTCAAGAAGCGCTTTTTACGCTCGGCGAAAAACCGGAGCTGCGCTATCGCGCCGCGCGCGAAAGCCTTGCCGAATTAGGTTTCAAGACCACTATAGATTACGTCATCGAAGTCGCGCGGCGAGTGCTTATCGAGACGGGTCTGCTACCACATATTAACGCCGGCAATCTTACCCGCGACGAAATGCTCGCCTTGCGTGACGTGAGCGCGTCGATGGGCATCATGCTCGAATCTGCCTCTTCACGACTCTGTGAGAAGGGTATGCCGCATTATGGTTCGCCGGACAAAGACCCTATCACTCGCCTCGCGACGCTTGATCTCGCCGGCGAACTGCGCGTGCCTTTTACGTCTGGTATTTTAATAGGCATTGGTGAAACGCGGTTAGAGCGCATCGAGTCGCTGCTCGCTCTCAGAGCATCGCATCGTCGCTACGATCATCTACAAGAAGTCATTGTGCAGAACTTCCGAGCAAAGCCACACACTAAGATGGCTTTTGCGCCAGAGCCTGATTTGGAAGAACTGGTGTGGACTATCGCCGTCGCACGATTGATTTTTGGTGCCGAGATGTCTATTCAAGCACCGCCCAATTTGAGCCCCGGCGTATTAGAGCAACTAGTTGCAGCTGGCATTAACGATTGGGGCGGCGTGTCGCCGCTAACCCCCGATCACGTCAATCCTGAGGCGCCTTGGCCGCATCTCGCCCAACTAGCACGCGACACGGGCAGCGCGGGTAAATATCTCGATCAGCGATTAACACTCTATCCACGCTACCTTGCAGAAGCAGACACATGGCTTTCGCCAAAAGTGCAGCCCGCTGCGCGCAAACAAAGTGATGGCGAAGGGTATGCAAAACGTGATGGTTGGATAGCAGGAATCAGCGAGCATGCGCCTACAACCGAATTGAGTTTGCCGTCCGCACAAGCAAAATCCGCTGTCGCGGCTATAATCGAGCGCTGCTTGGCTGGTGAGCCCGTGGCAGAGACTGAAATCGCTACTCTGCTGCGCAGTCGCGGCGCCGACTTTGGCGCCGTTATTGAGGCCGCAGACATGCTGCGCAAAAAGGTGTGTGGTGACACAGTCAGCTATGTAGTTAATCGCAACATCAATTACACCAACGTCTGCTATTTCAAATGTCAGTTCTGTGCCTTTTCTAAAGGCAGTGGCAGCGAGAATCTGCGCGGTAAGCCTTATGACATAAGTGCCGAAGAAATCACCCGTCGCTGCGTCGAAGCATGGGAGCGCGGCGCTACCGAGGTCTGTATGCAAGGTGGGATCCACCCCGACTACACAGGACAGACCTATCTCGACATAATCGCAACCGTGAGAAAAGCGACACCAAATATACACATTCACGCCTTTTCACCGCTCGAGGTGTGGCAAGGCGCCGAAACGCTAAACGTGCCGCTGACAGAATTTTTAGCGCGCTTAAAAAGTGCAGGACTCGACACTTTGCCTGGCACTGCAGCTGAAATACTTCACGACGATGTGCGTGCGCACCTGTGCCCCGACAAACTAAATTCGGCGCAATGGCTCGAAGTGATGGAAAGCGCCCATGCAATTGGCTTCAGGACTACGGCAACTATTATGTTCGGCCATATCGAGAGTCCCCAGCACAGCGCACGACATCTACATTCGATCGCCGATTTGCAGCGTAAGACAGGCGGTTTCACCGAATTCGTGCCCTTGCCCTTTGTGGCGCACGAGGCACCAATGTACAAAAAAGGTAAAGCACGCCGCGGCCCAAGCTATCGCGAGGCTCTCTTGATGCACGCAGTGCCGCGCTTAGTCTTCAACGGCCTCATCGAAAACATTCAAGCGTCATGGGTTAAAATGGGCCGCGAAGGCGTAGCGGCCTGCCTTAATGCCGGGGCCAACGATGTCGGCGGCTCGCTGATGAATGAAAGCATTACCCGCGCCGCGGGAGCCGAGCACGGCGAAGAATGGTCGCCCGCTGAAATAGAGACGACTATTCAGCGTCTAGGTCGTGAGCCTAGAATGCGTTCGACGCTCTATGCCGACGCGCCAGCAGAGCGACGCGAGAGGGCGCAACTTGCTGCAGGCCTTGTCCCGATTCATTTAGACCCTGCAGCGAGAACGCAGCGAACTAAGCTTAGTCAGCAATTCTCAGTAGACACTTAACGCTGATGAAGACACCGCCCAGCCAAGGCACACACACTCAGAACACACACTAGGAACACACCATGAAAATTGCCATTACTGGCGCTAACAGCAGCGTCGGCATGAATCTTCTCGCGCAAGTTGACCAGCAGCCCGATCTACAATTTATCGCCGGCGTCCGCTCAGAAAGCGCGCGCAATGCGCTGCCGAGCTCCGCTCAAATTTCCTCCTGCTGCATTCGCTACGATGATGCCGCAGTCCTTGCTCAAGCTCTGGCAGGCGCCGACTGTGTCGTCCACCTTGCCGGTATTTTAATCGAGGGGAAACACAGCAAATACCGAGAGGCGAATGTCGATGCGACTCGCACGGTTGTCGACGCTGCCAAGCAGATTGGCGCGAAGCATATTGTGTTTATCTCGGTTGTCGGTGCCGACCCCGCGTCGAGTAATGCCTACTTCCGATCGAAAGGCGAAGCTGAAGCGCTCGTCGCTGGCTCAGGTTTAAGCGCCACGGTTATCCGCACGCCCATTTTACTCGGCCCGGGCACCGCTGGTGCAAGCGCTCTCGCCAGCGCGGCCCGCAACCCAAAAGCAAAAGCGCTTGGTGGCGGCCATTACAAAATGCGCCCTCTCGATATCGACGACCTCAACGCAGCGATTTTCAATGCCTGTAAAGAACAGGCAGCGGGCTGTGCAAGCTATGAACTGGTTGGTCCAGAGGCGATTGCTTACTGCGACCTCATCAAAAAGACTGCCCGCAAGATTAATCCCGACTCGACCCTCGAGGTAGGATCGATACCGATCGGCTTCACAAAGCTGATGGCGGGAATTACGAGCACTCTCAGAGGCGGCGGCTTTACCCCAACGGTTATCGATGTCATTACCCAAGACGAAGAAGTAAATCACAATGGCTTTGCCGAATTGGGTGTAACGCTTACTTCGCTAGACCGCACGATCGAAAAAATACTGGAGAAATAGACAATGACCGAAGCGAATAGCGACAACGAAATCAATCAAGAGACTGACGACCAATCGGCTGCGCCTGCCAAGAAGAAAAACGGCGTCGGCCGAATAATCTTTTTGCTCATTACTGCGGTCTGTTTTTACTATCTTTATACGCGGCTCAACGGTGCGGCTGCTCGCGAAGGACTCGGGTTAGCAGATTACATGGCGCAAGTGTTCGCCGCAGTTAACTGGGTGCCGTGGCTCGGACTGATGGTCTGCTATTCGCTATTCTACTTCGCCATCGACACACTTGTTGTGACCAAGGCGCTGAATTGGTTTATTTCTGACATCAAATACAAAGACATCGCACCCGTTAGAGCAAGCGCCTACATCATCTCGATCTTTAATGAGCAAATCGGCAAAGGCGCGATGGCGCTCTATCTTAACAAGAGGCATCAAATTCCGAGCTGGGAAGTCGGATCCGTCATGATATTCATAATGTTCTGTGAGGTGTTTTACCTTCTCGTTTGGGCAACGATTGGCTACAGCGTTGGCGGCGATGCTTTGCCGAGCGAATTCGGCCTTATTCCGTATATTGCATCCGGCGCAGCCCTATTTTTAGTGCTATGGATAGCCTATTTTCGTGGCCTTATTCTGCCTTCCAATGGATTTCGCGATCGCCGAATTTTCCACGCTTTCCGCCAGGCAAAGCCTAGTCACTACCTTGGGTTTTTCTTACTGCGTTCGCCGGCGCTTATTGCAGCAATCGTAGTCTATACGATCGCCCTCAATCTCTTTGGTGTCGACGTGTCGATTATGACGCTTCTGCCCTTGCTGCCAGTAATTTTCTTTGCCGCCGCAGCACCGACGCCTATGCGCGCAGGCGCTATAACCTTTTGGGTGTTTTTGTTCCCGGAAAATGAAGGTCAACTTGCCGCGTTCGGCTTCGTGCAGCACAATTTCTTTATCCTGTTTAATGCAGCGATTGGCCTGCTCTTCTGGCGCAAGGCTCAGCGCGACCTGTTTGGCTCGTGATCGCCAATTTACTCACAGCGCTGCGACTCGCGTTAGCAGCGCCGGTTGCTTTGACATTTGCGCTGCCCGGAGCGATGAGTGCGGCGAGCCTCGTCGCGGTCATTTTACTAGCCATGGCAACCGACGCCGCCGATGGCCGCGCCGCGCGCCGCTTTGGCACGGCTTCTAGCCGAGGCATGCTTTTCGATCATGTCACCGATTTCATCTTCGTGACTTCGGCGCTCGCAGGGCTTGCGTACGCAGGCCAGATAGGCTCGTTGCTACCGATTTTGATTGTTGTGGCTTTTTCACAATACGTGCTCGATTCCTACTTTTTGTTTAGACAGAAAAGCCTGAAGATGAGCTTTCTGGGGCGCTGGAATGGCGTCTTCTATTTCTTCCCCCTCGTGCTTTTTTCTCTAGCCGCGCTCGCGGTATTGCCGACAACGCTCTCTGAAATTATCAGCACAGGGGGCAGGCTTCTTGTATGGGGGCTCACGCTGAGTACCTTAGCCTCTATTGCAGATCGCGCTATAGCACCCCTGCGTGAGTGACTTTATCCTGTTCTTAGATGACCTGCATCAAGCGTGGTGATTGTATCTCGGACGTTGGCGAGGGAAAATCACCGACTCAGAAGTCTATTAACACTCGCGCCTTTAAAATCGAGAACAACTATGCCAATCGTCGCGCTTTTCGTTGCACAAAAATCACGCCTCCAGATCCCTGCTCTGTCTGCAGTAACAAGAGCGCCCACGTTACGCCTCTTACTGAGTAGCTGTGCGCTTGCTGTTGGGTGCTTTGCTCAAGTCGGTTCAGCACAACAAGACACAATCGCAATAGATGATTCGGTAAGAAGAGGATTCGACGCTGTGTTGAGCGACCCGCGTGTGGTTTCCGCACTCGCTGAGCTTAAAGTCAGAGAACCTGAAGCGATTCAGGAGCAGTTTCGCTTGACTGAAATTCCTGCACCTCCCTTCAAGGAGGATCGCCGCGCCGCGTATTTTTTAGAACAGCTTAAAGCACGAGGATTAGAAGACGCCTACCTAGACGCAGAGGGCAATGCGATTGGTGTGCGCAAGGGCAGCGGCGACGGCCCCCTCCTCCTCATTGCCGCCCACCTTGACACCGTATTCCCTGAAGGTGTCGACACCACCGTGCAGCTGCGTGATGGGCGTTACTATGCGCCAGGCATTGGCGACGACACACGCGGGCTAGCTGCTATGCTCTCGGTGATCGACATCTTGAACGACAGCGGGATTCAGACCGAAGCCGACATCATGTTTGCCGGCAATGTCGGCGAGGAAGGCCGCGGTGATCTGCGGGGAATAAAGGCTATATTCCGCGACCATCCCTCTATTGACGGCTTTATCTCAATCGACGGTGTTCGCCTTGGCCGCATCACCAATGGAGGCACGGGTAGTCGGCGCTTCGAGTTTCAGTTTAAAGGGCCCGGCGGTCATTCCTTCGGCGCCTTTGGCCTCGCGAGCGCAATTCATGCCATGGGTCGCGCGATTGCAAAAATTGGCGATCTCGAAACCCCTAGCTTACCGAAAACAACCTTCACAGTCGGCACGGTAGCTGGGGGCACCTCGGTGAACTCCATCGCAGCGGATGCCGTATTCGCTATCGACATGAGATCGAACGACCGCGAGCAGCTTGCGCTTCTCGAGCAGCGCGCAAAGGATGCCGCTCTCGAGGCTGTTGCCGAAGAAAACGCGCGCTGGAATCGAGGAGAAATAACCGTAGACTTCGTGCTAATTGGAGACAGACCAGTGGGCCACACGCCGAGCGATAGCCCTCTTGTGCAGCTGACCTCGCTAGCTTTCGAGCAACTCGGGGTCAGTTTTCGCGGCTTGAGCATCTCAAGTACCGATTCGAATGTGCCTATGTCGCTTGGCATTCCAGCGATCACAATCGATGGCGGCGGTGAGGGTGGTGGCGCGCACTCACCCGACGAATGGTTTGTATCGACGAACTCACATCTGGGCCCACAGGCCTCGTTGCTTGTCATACTCGGGTTAGCGGGCATTGACGGAGTCAGCGACGCTCAGTTAAAAAAATTATGAATATGCCGACTTAACCTATTGAATTTATTGCTTTAGAGAAAAAAATGATATCGACGAATGAATACACTTTTGGCGTGTTTAGTATCCGCATCAACTGGCTTATCCTGGCCTGCGTTCTACTAACAATACTCGCCTTTGGCCGCCTTGGCCTGTGGCAACTCGATCGCGCTGCCGAGAAAGTCAATGCGCAGCAAATTATGGAGAACGAGTCTAAAAGTAGTGCCGAACCCATCGAGTCTATTCCTAATGGACACCTCAACCGCGCCAATCCAGAGCTGCAAAACCGCCATGTCGCGCTTGTGGGGGAATACCTCAACGATAAAACCATTTTACTCCTCGGGCAGTTCCACCAGACTCAGATCGGCTATGGTGTGGTCACCCCCTTTAGGCTTAGCGCCAATGGACAAATAGTGCTCGTGAGCAGGGGTTGGACGAGCGCGGTGAACAAACCCGGGCAAACGATTCGCACGGCACCAGTCGACGGGCCCGTTTCTGTGACCGCACAGCTCTATGTCCCATCCGCTGACTGGAAGCCTCGTGAGAGCGAGATTGATGCGTCCCAGTGGCCTATTTTCATGCGCGACCTCGAACTCGATATCGTCAGCCAGCTCTTGGGTGAGGACGTCTGGCCGTTCGAAGTTAGGCTAACTGCAGATCAAGACGGTGCTTTGGCGAGACACTGGCCGGCTGTGAGCGCCGATGTCGATCAGAACTTGTCTTATGCACTGCAATGGTTTTGTCTTGCTTTAATTGTTGTTTTTGCCGGTTTGCTGGCGAGCAGCAACCTCTGGGCACTGCTAAAAGGCCCCGAGCGCGGTGCATAAAGGGTGCGACCAAACGCTCCAACCTCTTCCAAATAGCCCCTTTTCAATGCTATCTTCGGAGAGTTAACCAGATACGTGACGGGTCATTTCGCTCAGGCGCGTGTCTCTTCACAGTTCAATCGTTCTAAACTTTACTAGGAGTCGCTAAATTATGCGCAACTTCACCGCTCAATCCGCTCTCAGCGCGCTCGCAATGACCCTTTCGATGTCATTCGCTGGCGCTGTTTCAGCGCAAGACGAAGTCACTTTCCACAAAGATATCGAGCCGATTCTGCAGCGCAGCTGTCAGAACTGCCACCGTGATGGCGGCGCGGGCCCGATGCCTCTCGTGACTTACGAAGAAGTAGCCCCTTTCGCAGGCCTTATCGAATACAAGACCGGTCTTCGCGATCGTGCCGGCGCAATGCCCCCTTGGTATATGGAAAAGAACATCGGCATCCAAGAATATAAGGATGACCCCTCTTTAAGTGACGAAGAGATCGCTGCTATTTCTACTTGGGCACGCAGCGGCACGCCAAAAGGCGACATTGCAGACGCGCCTGAACAAATGGCTTTCGACGACAGCCTAAAGTGGAAAGCGGGCAAGCCAGACCTCGTGGTTGTAATGAACGATGTCACTAAACTCGCCGGCACGCCGGACTGGTGGGGTGAAATCGACTACATTCCAACTGGTCTCGAAGAAGATCGCTACGTGAAGTCAGTCGAAGTCGTCGAGGTTAACGACGTCGATAACTCTGCCGACTCTGGCACAGTTGGCGGCCGCTACATATTCCACCATATGATCTGGGGCACTGCGATGCTCGACGAGAAAGGCGAACGTGCGCCAGGTTTCTCAATCCCATGGCCCGTGCACGAAGTTGGCCGCAATGCGGATATCTTCGACGAGGACGCAGGTCGCTTACTGAAAGCGGGTGCAGCCATCGTATCCGATTCGGTTCACCTGCACTCGAATGGCCGCGACACAACCGGTCACCTCGAAGTTGGCTTCCGCTTCCACGACAAAGATTACAAGCCGAAATACCAGAATGCGTTTATCGGACTAGGTAATGGCGTAGACATCAGCATCCAAGGCAACGCCCGCGATCAAGAGCTCCATGCTTACACCGTTCTTGAGAACCACACGAAGATCATTAGCTTCGAGCCTCACCTTCATGCGCCGGGTGAGCGCATGTGTCTAGAAGCCATCTGGGGATACACGATCGAGACACTGTCTTGCGTGGGCTACGACCACAACTGGGTTCGGGGTTACCCGTATGCCGACCAAGCTGCTCCGATTCTACCAAAGGGCACAATCCTGCATATCGTCGGCTACATGAACAATACTGAAACTAACCCCAACGTGCCTGATCCAAGAAACTGGCAAGGCTCGGGTAACCGCTCTGTGACAAACATGTTCATCGATCTTGGCATTCGCGTCACACTCACCGATGAGCAGTTCCATGAAGCGATGGAAGAACGTCGCCAAGTGCTCAACCTCGGACCGAATGATCACGTTATCGGTTGCCCACTCTGCCTCGCCCCTATTGTCGCGCCAATCGCCGACAAAGATGGTGAAGCGACAGGCAACGAAGTTGCAGCTAACTAGGCTTTTACTTAATTACTCGAGGGAAACAAGACACGATGTATGTTAACTCCAGTAGTGTGATAAGCAGGGCGAAAGCCCTGCTCGTCGCAGTCATCACTACCCTTCTCAGTCTTTTGGCCTCGCCAAGCCTCGCACAAACGAGTTACCAATCGGGGCAGCATATCGAACCCGCTTACGAAGGTTGGCGACCAAATGCAGACGGCACGTTCAGTTTTATGTTCGGCTACATGAACGAGAACTGGTTAGAGGAACCTGATGTTCCCATAGGCGAGAACAACGCTTTTTCTCCTGGCGAAGCCGATAGAGGTCAGCCAACGCACTTTCTTCCGCGACGTAACCGATTCAATTTCGAAGTTGTTGTGCCCGCAGATTGGGGCAATAGAGAACTTGTTTGGACGCTCAACGTTAACGGCAAAGAGCGCAAAGCCTATGCAACACTGAAACCAGACTATCAGGTCGATAATATCGTTATCGCCTCTGAGACAGGCTCGTTGGGCGCCGGAACAAGCAGCCCCGAGTCTCGCTCGAACGTGAAACCAACCATCGAAGTGCAAGGCGATGACATTCGAACTGTGCGCGTGGGTGAGCCTCTGGTGCTTAGCACGCGAGTGATAGATGACGGAATCCCCAAGGCGAGTCGAGACAGCACAATCTCTGAAAAAGACGCCATGCGGCGGATGATGAGGCCCCCTACTCGCATCACAGTCGGCAAGGTGAATGGTTTATTCCTCTCGTGGAATGTCTACCGAGGAGAAGGATACGTCGAATTTGATCCACCATTACCCAAACCGTGGGAAGACACCCGTACGTCAGCAAACTCCCCCTGGGGCGCGCTTTGGCTTCCACCCGAGCTTTCGGAAGATGGCATAATCGAGGTTAAAGCAACCTTCGACAAACCGGGGACCTATATTCTCTGGGCGCGTGCCGACGATGGCGGACTCTATAACGACGACTATATCACTGTGCGGGTCACTGAATAGCGCGACCACCGCGTAAGATTTTGCGTAAAAACGGCCGTCTCATTATGAGTATCACCGTTTTTTTTTGCGCTCTTTTAGTGACTGCGAGTGGCTGCGTCCGCAGAGAGAGAAGGACTTGCTGTGCTGGCGTAGCTCTTTGTGCTGGCGCAATTCTCTGTGCTAGCGGTCTTCTTTACGGATCTCATTACTCTCGCGGCTCTCCAAACGCAGAGTAAATGGCGGGTCATAACTGCGCGGCTCCTGTTCAAGAATTATCTCCGTTCGCGGTGGGGTAATAAATCGCGTGCTCTCGTCTTCACCGTTTCTCAGACGCAACGCTAATTCCTGCTCGGCTTTAATCAGCGAGGGCATGCGCGCCATTTCACCGAATGAAAAACTAAAACTGCCCCGAATGAGCCGGTCCTGCTCGTCGAGTATTGCCCATTCGGCCGTGTAATAATCAGCCGTCTGAAGGCTCGGCAAAGACCACTCAAAGTCGCTTGCTAAGCGTGGACTGTAACGAAAGCTGATATCAACCCAGTCGTGGGCCTGGTCGCGTAGGATTAACTTTACCAGGTGTACCTTCTCTGGAAATGCCAGCGCCAGCCTCTCTGGAGAGGAATCGAATACTGAATCATCGAGCGGAGTCGTTTGCGTCTTCGCTACTATGCCGGTGAAATCCAGCGCAGCCCGCGGATAGGTGGCAACCGCTGCTGGGGTTTGTGCGCCGGCTAAGGTGGCAAAAAATGAACCGAGTGCCACTGCAAAAATGTGCCATGCTTTTACATGCGGCAACACATCAATAACTCTACTTTTACCCGCCATGGTCTGTCTCACCTTTCTACCCCAAATAACCGCGCCCGACATTTTGATCTACCCTGTGAGTCGCAGCCAAGCACCAAGCCTAAACACTGAAGCTTACGATAAACTAGAGCCATAATTGGCTCACTAAACTATAATCGCTAAGAATATTACACGCCCATGTTAGGGGCAATCTTCGCACTAGAAAAGGTTTTCTCTGTGACCGGCAATACCCTGCAAGATATTTTAGATCGACTCCAACATAGCCCGACCAACGAAACTGATTTTGATGAGAACTGGTCTCAAGGCCGAGCAGCATTCGGTGGCCTCGTCGCCGCCTTTGCCAGCCTCAGCATGAAGAAGATGCTCGAGCCGCAGCTTCCGCTGCGCTCGTTGATGGCCTCTTTCATCGCGCCACTGCCACCGGCCCCTCTCTCGGTCGAGGCAGCGATACAACGCCAGGGGCGCAATGTAACGCAGTGCAGCGCGACAGTATTAAGTGAAGGCAGGCCAGCGCTGCAAGCGCTGGGCGTGTTTGGGCAAGCACGCGAGGGTATTCGCGTCGAAGCGTCCCCGCTCAGCAATCCCCTCCCCCGCAGCGAGGGGATTCCATTTGCTAAGTATGCCGCGCGCATGCCGACATTTCTTAATCAATTTGAAGGGTGTTGGGTAGGCGACGCCATGCCTTTCTCCGGCTCGCGCTCACGCAGGCTGAACATGTGGGTGAGGCATCAGTGCGATATGTCCGACTATCCTGCCGAAAAGATAATCGCTATCGCTGATATGCCACCGCCTGTCCTGCTCTGCCACTATGATAAACCGTTTGTGCCCGCAAGTTCGGTAAGCTGGGGATTAGAGTTCATCGTGGATCCTGCCGACGTGAAGGGAGAATGGTTTTACTTAGACTTCGACCTCGATGCCGCAGCAGATGGCTATACTCAGCAAAGTGGACGAATATATGAAGAGTCGGGCAGACTGTGTGCACTATCGCGGCAGTGTATGGCGTATTTCGAACAGTAGCGCTGCAATGATAAAAGCAAAAGCCGGGGGCAAGTTTATGAACAACAGGAGTCGCAATCGTCGGTGCTCAGGGCGTCAGAGGCTTCGATCTTGGCTGCTTTCACTGCCGTGCTTAGCTGCCGTAAGTCTCTTATTTTTAGCAACACCGCTTGCGGCGCAGCATAGCCATGGCGTTTTAACGCCAGGGGTAACCTTCCCGACAGACGACTCAGTACTCGATGAATCGCCGCAAATGATCATAATGAGTTTTCGCGTTGATGTTACATTGCTTAAATTAGCGCTCTACTCCGCCGAAGGCGACTGGATCAACATCGGCTTTGCCTATGACCCTAACCGCATGGCGGACAGCTTTGCCTACCTGCTAGGCTTTGAGCTTCCCGACTCGGAGTACTACATTGCGCGGTGGTCAGTCACCGACGGCAAGCGCGGCCTATTAAATGGCGAGTTCAAGTTCTCTATCGGCGACGACGCCATTCCCCCTTCAGAGATTATCGCGAGCAAGGTAAGCGATGCAGTCGAAAGTCTGCCCAGCACGGGCTCCTATCGCGTCGTGCCTAAAGACTAAATCAAAAGGCTGGCTGGGCTATTATTTAAAAAGGAAGCCCTGGCCTGCCAAAAACTCACGCATATGTGGGCGCGATTTTTCGGACAAAAGATCAGCCACTTGTTCTGACCAGCTAATCCCGTGACCACCTCCTGTTCGCGTCGCGTAATACTCTCGGATCGTTTCGTCATAGCCGGTGATGGCTTCTTCATCGCCCTCCTCGTTATAGCGCTCTTGCTTTAATATCACAGGGAGCGGTAGCCTTGGTTTAACCTCGGGGTCTTGGTCTGGGTAGCCAAGACAAAGACCGAATACAGGATAAACACCGCGCGGCAGTTCAAGCAAATCAGACACCTCCTGAGGATTGTTGCGCAGCCCACCGATGTAACAGATGCCCAAGCCAACAGATTCAGCTGCGATAACGAGGTTTTGTGCCATCAAGGCGACATCAACGGTTGCAATGATAAATTGCTCAGTGAAATCACCCTCAAACTCTTTGCCGTATTTATGACAGTAATTACCCGCACGCTTAAGATCAGCGCACAGCACTAAAAACTCTGCTGCGGTCTCAACATAGCCCTGACCGCCGGCGCAGCGGGCAAGCGTGCTGCGGCTTTCGGGGTTAGTCACACGAATAAGCGTGGCGCCTTGTAAAAAACTCGACGTGGCCGCGGCTTGCGCAGCGGTGCAAAGTGTCTCGAGCAATCCATCAGGCAATGGCTCATCGGTGAATTTTCTGATGCTGCGGTGCGCAGTGAGAATCTCAAGTGTTGCGTTCATAATCATTTGCCTTAGGTAGGAAGATGCTGAGAATTTATAGCTGACTTATTTAAGTCCACGCAGGAAAGCTGGCACTGCCTCGTTCGCGGCATTGGTTTCGCCATTAAACAACAGCACCATGCCTATGTTGGCAGAGGGAATGAAGGCCATCTCGGAACGATAGCCTCGCACGCCTCCTCCGTGGTGAATGACGCGTACACCGTCGATATCGAAAACCCGCCACCCGATAGCGTAGTAAGCCTTCTCTATGCCTTCCCAGCGATTAAAGTAATTACCTCGCGGCGTCTCGATGACCGGCGTTTGTAATTCATTTAGCATCGACTGCGATAATACCTCAGGAAACCCACCAAGGTTTGCTCTTAGCCACAACGCCATATCGAAGACACTCGCATTGATCCCTGCTGCTGGCGCTGCTGAGTAATAAGCGGGGTTCGTGCTCGTTGGACGCCATTGCTTGCGCACCAATCTATGAGGACTGGTCGCGTTATCGCTCGACACAAATGGGTCGAGGCCTACAGACGCCGTCGTCATACCTAATGGTCGGAAGAGCTTTTCTTCGATATATCGCTCATAGCCTTCGCCCGTACTTTCCTCGACGACATCGGCAATAAGCGAGAACACCACATTCTGATAGCCGTAGCAGGTACCTGGCTTACAAACGGCAGGGATATCGCCAAAGCGCGGCTTAATTTTCGCGTACTCGACACCGTCGTCGAGGAGATTGGAATAAGAATGAGGCATCAGGCCGGTAGAATGGCTGGCGACCTGCCGGAAGGTAATGTCGCGAAAAGATCGCCCATTGCCTAATCTCATCTCAGGGAAGATCTCACTCAACCGGCTATCCCATGATCGCTGATTGCTGTCGACAAGAAGCGTTGCCGCGGCACCCGCAAAGGTCTTCGACATCGAGGCGATTCGAAACACGGAATTAGAGGTCACCAATGGTGACTTATCGACTGTTCTCTGCCCCCAAGTCTCGAGATGCAGCACCTCCTCACGACTTACGATGGCGACCGCGACACCGGGAATTTCAATCGCCATTTTAGTCTCATCCACCCAAGCCAAAAAGGGAGCAGGATCATAGTCACCCAAAACGGCACCGCTCATCACAGCGTTGATCAAAACGACTACGAGCTGTGCGCCGAGAAAAGACTTACGGCCAGCGCAGCCAGAACCAGAATTAATCAGGGGCATGAGAAGAACCAATCGAAGTTGAGAGCCTGAGACGGTGTACCTGATAGTAATCGGCAGAGGTTCAAGGTTACTTGAGCCTTCATAATCGACGAGCACTCAGTGTGTCGCAGGCCCAAGCAGCGTCGTAACGACTGCGGTCACAAGCAGAAGAGTCATCGCAACAATAAACTCTCGATCGATACTTCGGGCTAGCGCTCGTGAGCCGCCAGGCAGGTGTAGCACGGGTACATGCCGCAGTTTATTGAGGGCTGCGATAGAGAGCAGGCCGACGAAAGCGGCCAGTTTGAAAAGCATTAGGCGACCGTACTCAGTTGTAAACAACTCGATTATGTCGATGAGATTGAGCAGCATAAATACACCGCTTGAGGCTAGCGCGGCGACTAAACCGATGCCGAGGCGGCCAAATCGCCTCATCTGCTCACCCAAACCCGCACTCTCGACATCGTCGCAGCACCAGCGCAAGGGGAGAAGCATCCCAACCCAAATCGCCATAGCGGCCACATGAAACGCCAGCGCTGCCCGAAGCCACGCGTCGAGCACAGAGACATGGCCAGACAGCGTAAAGCCGTAGGCGACGAGGCCGAGCGCAAGTGCTTGCCCGATAAGAGCGAGCCTATAAAAGACTGAGTCGGGTGGCTTTCTTTGCGCCCGCAGTGTTCGCAGCAATGAAAGGATTAACAGCGCCGAGAGTGCAAAGCCTGCGCCACGAAAGGCAGCTGACTCCCACACAGGAGTGCCACGCAGCAGCAGAACCAGGTCACTATCGAACATGCCCATCACACCTGCGTCGTTTATCTGCCCTGCCTGAATCAAGACCGGCGCGAGGCTCGAATGAAATCCAATGAAAGCGCCTAATAAACTGTAGGACAGCAGGCGGGTGTGCGCCGCGCGGGAGCCATTGTGGTAGCCGCCCAGCGCTAAAACACCACCCGCTCCCGCAATCAGTCCGGCGAAAATGCCGATCTTTGCGAAGACGAATGCAAGCGCCCACATACTAGGAGTAGACCAGAGGGACGTCACGAGTGTCTCATCGATGGGGTGTTTACCTAAAGCGGGCTAGTGCCCACCCTCCGCGTGAGCAGCAGTCATTCCTATGCCAAAATTAAAGTGCCCTGCTACGGTATGGCCATCTTCACCTATCACTGAAAATTCGAGGGAATAAGCCCCAGACGCAAGCTCAGGCACTGGGACGACGAAAGAGGTCGCGGCGGTAAGATTAGGCTTAAAACCCACATCGATACTCTCTTCGCTGCGTTTTAAGGACAGCTTTACTAATCTCACCTGACCATTGAAGTCGAGCGCGAGCTCGCTGGGCGAGCGCTCAAGCGTCGAACCATCGGCTGGAGTGGAAGACTTCAGAACATTATGCGCGCTCGCAGTCATACTTAGCGATACGCAAGCGATAAACGCGAATGCCCGAAGTGAGGTTTTTAAAAAAGAAAGCGATACCAAAGGCCTTGTCACAGTGACGATCATACGATACTCCGCTGGTAATTTGAGGGTGCAGGTTTACTTTAATGGGTAGTATGTCAGGTGTCAGCGCCGACACCTAGGCGCAGTTCAAGAAGTTTCCGCGACATAATGTCGCAGTGTAAATGGGCGAGACGAGCTAACCCCCTTTCGCTGTGGCGGCACATTGTATGTCTTGAATGGTATTCATAACCGTTGTCTTAGCTGTTTATCCTTTATTCTGAAAAAAAACGGAGGCCTGAGCCTCCGTTATCTTGCCACTTGCTAACGGCTGCAGCCTACAAACAACCGAGCCGGCGAATCAGAAACTAGCTGTAGTTCGCAAGCTCTTTACGTGCGATAACACGGCGATGCACCTCATCAGGTCCATCGGCTAGGCGCAGCGTACGCTGGCTCGTCCACAGGGATGCGAGAGGGAAATCTTGCGATATACCCGCCGCGCCATGCATCTGGATAGCTCTGTCGATAACACGAAGCGCCATATTAGGCACCGCCACTTTGATCTGCGAAATAGCATCACGCGCGGCTTTATTACCGATAGTATCCATGAGGTAGGCCGCTTTAAAAGTAAGAAGCCTACACATTTCGATTTCGATACGGCTGTCGGCAATCACATCATAGTTACCGCCGAGTTCGGCGAGAGGCTTACCAAACGCCTCACGGCTGACCGCGCGCTCACACATAAGTTCGAGTGCCTTCTCCGCCGCGCCAATGGAACGCATGCAATGGTGGATACGGCCTGGACCCAAGCGGCCCTGCGAAATTTCAAACCCCCGGCCGCGGCCAAGAATAATATTGCTCTCAGGCACACGTACATTGTGAAATTTAATATGCATGTGGCCGTGTGGCGCATCGTCTTTGCCGAAAACGTGCATAGGGCGCACAACTTCGACGCCTTCGGCATCCATTGGTACGAGAATCTGCGACTGGCGGTTATGCTTAGGTGCATCGGGGTCAGTCACGACCATTGTGATCATAATCTTGCAGCGCGCATCGCCCGCACCTGAGATATAAAACTTCTCACCGTTGATCACCCACTCACCGCCATCGAGCACCGCGCTAGTGGCGATGTTTGTCGCATCTGACGAGGCAACACCAGGCTCGGTCATAGCAAACGCCGAGCGGATTTCACCGGCTAGCAAAGGCAAAAGCCACTGTTGCTTCTGCTCTTCGGAGCCGTAACGCTCGAGCACTTCCATATTACCCGTGTCTGGTGCGCTGCAGTTCATTGCCTCGGAGGCGAGACGACTACGTCCCATGATTTCAGCCAGATGCGCGTATTCAAGGTTTGAGATGCCCGCGCCGCCTTGGCTTTTCGGCAAGAAGAAATTCCATAGGCCGAGCTTGCGCGCTTCTGCTTTAAGGCTTTCGAGGATTTCATCTTGACGCGGCGTATGCGACCAGCGATCACCAACGCTTACCTCGTCGTGGTAATCCTGCTCTACTGGCTCTACTTTCTCTTCTACAAACGTGCGAATTTTCTCACGAATGACGACGAGCTCATCTGATAGTCCTAAATTCATCATGGCATTTACCCTTTACTAAGTACTTTTGAAATTAATGTGAAATTCGTGATCAGCTCGCAATCGTCCCGCCGCCGTCAATAACGAGTGTCTGGCCCGTAGTAAAGCTTCCGGCTTGCGACGCGAGAAACACTGCCGCACCGGCGATTTCGTCGGGCTCGCCAATTCGGCGCAGCGGATAGTTCTTAACCGTTGCCGCATAAATATCTGGGTTCTCCCACAGCGCTTTTGCGAAATCTGTGCGGACTAGACCCGGCGCGATGCAATTCACGCGCACGTTTTTAGGCCCCCATTCGACCGCCAAATTACGTGCAATCTGCATATCGGCTGCTTTCGATATCGCGTAGGCACCGAGTGCGTCTGTTCCTTTAAGACCACCAATAGACGAAATGATGACAACCGCGCCGCCTCCGGATTCCGCTATGCCGGGTATCACCAACTGGCACAGGCGATGAACGCTGCCGATGTTGGCTTGCATAATCTTGTCGAACGCCTCATCAGGAATATCTTGCGACTTGCCGAAAAAGGGATTCAACGCAGCATTACAAACAAGCACGTCGATTTTTCCGAGCGCTGCCGTCGTCTTCTCAACCAGCTGCTTAAGCTGATCCTTGTGGTTAATGTTGCAGGCAACCCCTATAGCCTTATTCCCTCGCGCGGTAATTCCAGCTGCGACTTCGTCGCACGCATCCTGATTGCGACTAGAGATCACGACCGTCGCACCCTGCTCTGCCATACGTTCTGCTATAGCCTTACCGATGCCTTTTGTGGAGCCAGTAATAAGGGCCACCTTACCTTCCAGACTAAACAAACTCATACCCTTCTCTCCTGCTTGCTCTCAATTCAATGTTAACTCGGTTTCGCCTAGCATACGGCTCACGCTAGAGGGTCCACTCACGCTTACCCTTCGAAATACTTGTGCCGCCATCAACTGGGATGACAGTGCCATTGGTATAGGAGCCCGCGCGCGAAGCGAGGTAAACCAAAATACCAACGATCTCCTCTGGGCGCCCAATTCGATGCAGGGGGCAATCGTCTTCGATATCTGCAAGGTAGTGCTCGAAAACATGATCTGTCATCTTTGATTCGAAAAATCCCGGCGCTATCGCATTGGCAGTAATATGCTGAGCGCCGAGTTCGACGGCAAACGCTTTAGTAAGATGATGCAAAGCAGCCTTGCTCGCTGAATAGGCGAACGTGGGCACGCGCTGCACAATGGGGATATGAATGCCGTCCATCGAGCCTATATTGATTATACGTGAGGGCGAATCAGCAGACGCCGCTCGGGCAAGCGCGGGGACTAAATCACGTGTTAGCGCGAAAACTGCATTGAGGTTCGTGTCCATAACCTTAGCGAAGCCTGCGTCGGGATAGTCTGCGAGCGGCGCTCCCCAGTTGGCACCGGCGTTGTTCACGAGGATGTCGAGCGCGCCAAAATGCGCCTCAACCTCCGCCACGAGCTTAGCCCTTGCCTCTTGTTTGGTGACATCAGCCGCCACTGCGGCAACCTCCCCAAAATGCGCAAGCTCTTCAAGGGCTTGGGCGCACTTGTCTTCACTACGCGAGGCGATCATCACCTTGACGCCGTTCTGCAAAAGACCTTTGGCCATGTGCAGCCCGAGACCGCTGCTGCCTCCGGTCACAAGCGCCACCTTACCCTGAAGACCGAACAGACGGTCTAACGAAAAGTTCTCTGATTTCGAATCCATCAATCTACTCTACAGTTTCCTACTCTACAGTTTCATCGGCGACGCGCACGAGTTGCTTGCCGAAGTTACGTCCTTTCAGCATGCCACGGAACAACTCAGGAGCATTCTCGATGCCTTCACCGATAGACTCTCGGTATTTGATTTTGCCTTCTTTGATCCATGCGCCTAACTGTTTGGTCGCCTCGACCCACTGGGCATGCCATTCGGTGACCACGAAAAAACGGTGCTCGGGAACGTTGTCGAGCTCTTTGAGGATGTGGAAAGGGGTGATGGCGCTTGCCATGTCTTCGTCATTATAGTTCGAGACGTAACCGCAGATAGGTACGCGCGCACCTGGGTTGAGGAGTGGCGCTACGGCGCGGGTAACATCGCCGCCCACGTTCTCGAAATAGATGTCGATACCGTCTGGACAGGCGCGGGCAAGTTCCTCAGCAAGGTTACCCGCTTTGTAATCAATGCAATCGTCGAAGCCAAGCTCCTCTTTCACGTAGCGGCATTTGTCTGGGCCTCCGGCGATGCCGACTGCGCGCAAACCCTTGAGCTTAGCGATCTGACCAACAACAGAGCCTACGGCACCCGAAGCGGCGGCAACGACTAAAGTCTCTCCTGCAACAGGCTTACCAACCTCGGTTAGGCCGAAATACGCAGTGCGACCGGGCATTCCGACCACACCGATATGCGCTGAGAGCGTGCCATTGGCGAGATCAATAGGCATGAGCCGAGGGTCATCGGCGTTGGCAACGATATACATTTGCCAGCCCATGTGCGCAGCGACTCTGTCGCCCACCTTGTATTTATCCGATTTAGACTCAACCACGATACCAGTCGACTCGCCTGTCATTACATCGCCGACTTCGAGTGACGCCACGTATGACTTCATGTCATTCATGCGGCCGCGCATATAGGGATCGAGTGAAAGCCAGACTACTTTGATAAGCACCTGATTATCTTCGAGCGCAGGTGTCTCGACAGTCACGTATTTAAAACAATCGTCGGTTGGTTCACCGTGGGGGCGTTTCGCGAGTAGGACTTGAGTATTTTGCGTCATAACAGCTCCGATAGATCGCCTCAGTCGACGAATGCTTAGCAAGAATTTATCGCTTGGCCGACGGTTACTTACCTAGGCAAGCGGTCTGCTAGGTCAAGGAGACTACCGTCGCTACAGGAGAGACTAACGGAGGTGCAGTGTGTCGACCCTTCACCGCGCAAGTGGCGCGCAGCGGCGAGGGAATACCCTAGAGTCTACTTCACCTAAACTTGGCTAACAACCAGTTCGGAGGCATTGTCGAAGGTCAACGCTAACGCGTTGCCTTACCCTTGCCAACGCCTTGCCCGCGTCATGATAGCGCCTTGACCGCGCCACGATAGCGCCTTGACAGCGCCTTGACAGAGCGCCTGATCGACTGAGCTAACGAAGGCTCGATCTAATGTCCGGGGCAATTTCCAAATCGAAGAAGGGGTTCTCAAATTGAGCACCTCTCCCCTTTCGATCAGTCAGCTTCCCCTCGACAGCTACGACGCAGAGTACCAAGGCAATCGTTGCAAAGAACAATGAGTGCTTGTTGCGTAAAAGCGTCCTGCGCAGCACACGCTGCAACTTAATCGATTGGCTGGTTTCGCGCTCTATTCTGTCCATGTCCTCTCCTGTGCCGTTTCCGCTCTTCATTCCACTCGCCTCGATCAATCAGCAAACCGGCGCATCAGCGTCGCACCGGCAATGAGTATCGCCCCGAGCGCAGCACCAAAGAGCATGTCGTAACTGAACAGACGCGCCGCCATATCCTCAATGCTAAACACCAAATATTGCCACGGACTGGACCGGCTCGCGATCCACGTGTCAATCGTATTACTACCTAAGACGATTTCCTCGAGAAGGCTCAAAGCCACAAGCACGCCGATAGCCCAAAGCAATGGTACACGTGTGGCGTAGGCCGAAAACAAGAGAACCCATCCAATCGCCGGTAGCAACCAGAGCATCGCGACAAGTGCCGAGAGGCCAATAAAGCCGAGGGCTACAAGCATTGCCGCAAACAACTCTTGCAGCCCATTGAGCTCAACCCCGAGGGAAAAACTATAGCCTGCGACGCCGGTGATCAGCATCAGGCTGCCGGCGCTCAGCACGCCCAGATAAATTCCTGGGATCATCACTACGGCAGTCACCACCTTCGAGAGCACGGTGCTACGATCGGAGATCGGCATAGACTGCCAAAAAAGGTAGCTCTGCTCTTTCCTGTCCGCATAGAGACTCGATGCAAGATAGCTTGTCGCAATGCCAATAATAAAAAGCAAGTTGAGCGCGCCCGCCGAGGTAAGCAAAGGAGCAACGTCTGAGGCATTGATTCCTTCAAACCGATTAAAAAGCAGCTCCAAGCCCGCTCGTTGCCGCTCTAGGGGCAACAACGTAAAGAGGCGCATACCGAGGAGGATGGCAACCAAAACGAGGAGACAGGGTGCGTAGAGTAATAGACTTCGGTTCTCTCGGATTTCGCGTAAAAGCAGTCCTCGCCAACGCCTAATCGTCCTTGGCCCTGCGGCTAAATTATCCATGAGAGACTCCTAGCTTCGCAACAAAGACGTCGGCAACGCTCGGCGTGCTGACCCGTCCTAGACGCTCATATCGGCTTCGATCGCCAACTCCTCGCTCGCCCTCCTCAAGCTCGAATAAATAATCCTTCCCGCCTAGCGTTGCGCGTGAATAAATAGGCTTCAAACCGTCTGCTGCTGCATAGTTCTCTGCTGACACCGCCACCTCAACGAAACGCTGTTGTAACGCTTCCATTTCAGTACTAAACACTATTTTCCCGTGGGAGATAAAGATTAAATGCGAAAGCAATGATTCGATTTCTTCCACTTGATGCGTGCTAATTACGATCGTTTGGCTGCCATCGTAGAACTGAGTGAGCAGACGGTCATAAAACTCTTGCCGATAAATAATATCAAGCCCCAGCGTGGGCTCATCAAGAATAAGTAACTCGACATCGATCGCCATAACAAGCGCTAGGTGTAGCTGAGTGACCATTCCCTTGGACAGTGTCTTAACGCGTTTTTTAAGGTCGATATCTGTTGTGGCGAGAAATCGCAGCGCCTTTGCTCTATTGAATTTAGGATGAACATCGTCGACATAGGCAAGCACATCAATACAGCGAAGGCTTTTGGGCAGCACGCCCACATCGGCAATAAAACAGGCATCTTGCATCAGAGATGCTCTTGCAACCCGCGGATCATGCCCAATAACGCAGAGCTCACCGTCGGAATCGCAGAGACCGACCAACGACTTGAGCGCAGTTGTTTTGCCCGCACCGTTAGGCCCTATTAACCCACAAATGGCGCCTCGAGGGATGTCGAGATCTATGCCATCAAGTGCCCTAAAGCTGCCGTATGACTTACATAGATTTCTTGCCTTAATCGCGCTTTCGGGTCGCCATTTAGCATCGAGCATAGTGCTTTCTCGTCGAGTGTTTTCCATAGTTAGTTTCCCTTTTTTTATTTCTCTCGCCTCTAATCTGGCAGCTTGTCTGGCAGGTCGCTCACATGAAAACCAAGCAATGATAGCCGCGTCAAAATATCCGGCCACTCGTGCTCTAGAAAATACTGCCGCTGGCTCGCAGCTAACGCCGCGCGTGCATCGACACAGACAAACATGCCTAGTCCTCGACGCTTCTCAATCCAGCCTCCATCCACTAATAGCTGCAAAGATTTAGAGACCGTTATGGGGTTAATTCGAAGATCGGCCGACAGTTGGCGCACCGAGGGAACCGCTTCACCCTCCTCATAAACACCCTGCAAAATGAGATCGCGCAGCCGATCCCTAAGCTGCAGGTAAATCGGCTCGCCTGGCTTCCATTTGACCAACACTCGGATTCCTTTTGATAGGTGGAACGTTATTATAGTGTTATACCAATGTATAACACTTATAACACCACAGACAAGGCATAAAATTGCAAGCGAACCGTCAGACTGTTTGATTAGCCTCGCTTTAAGCAGCCTCGACGCGACACTAGATACTAAGTATGCCGAACTGTTGGTACCACACCACTTGCGAAAAGCGCTTCGACTTCGTGGTCTTCGAACCCAAATTCCGTTAGCACTTCACGGCTATGCTCGCCAAATTTAGGCGGCAGAGAGCGAAGAGAAGCTGGCGTCCGGCTTAACTTAATTGGAGAGCCCAACGCCTTATACCACTCTTTCTCGACAATCATTTGCCGGTGCTGAGTATGAGGATGCGCCACAACTTGCGCAGTATTGTGAATCGGCCCGGAGGCTAGCCCGGCGCGTGCTAGCCTATCAGCGAGTTCAGCGCCATCGATACGCATTAAGGCAGTCTCGAGCTCGACCTTTAGGACATCACGATTTTTGACTCTGTCGCTGTTGCTCGCAAATCGGCGGTCAGCCAGAAGGTCTTGCCGCGCCACCTCCGCGCAGAGTTTAGCGAATGCTCGGTTATTACCTGCGCCAATAAAAATGTCGACTGTCTTTGTCCGAAAGGTATCGTACGGACTGATATTGGGATGTGCATTGCCTGTCGGACCTGGAATTTCTCCAGAATACAGATAATTGGGTATGTGCGGATGCATGAAAGACACCGCGCAGTCGTAAAGCGTCATATCCAAGTATTGCCCCAGTCCCGACTTCTCTCTCTCAGCTAACGCCAAAAGAATAGCAACGGTGCAGTAGAGACCCGTGCCCATATCCACCATGGCGAGCCCCAAGCGCACCGGCGCACTCCCGCGCTCGCCATTGACGCTAAACCATCCTGCCATTGCCTGAACAATTGCATCGTAACCTGGGAATCCGCCCCAAGGTCCATCGGCGCCGAAACCGCTTACCCGGCAATGGATGAGCTTCGGGAAGCGAGCACATAACACCTCTTCAAACCCAAGACCCCAGCCTTCCATTGTGCCCGGCTTATAGTTCTCGACTAAGATGTCTGCGGTTTCTAAAAGGCGCAACAGAACCGCCTGACCTTCACAACATGAAAGGTCTAACGCCATCGCGCGTTTATTGCGATTCACGGCTAAATAGTAAGGCGCATCCTCATCGTGAAACGGAGGCCCCCAGTCTCGAGTTTCATCTCCGCGCGGAGGCTCGATCTTTATCACCTCCGCCCCATGATCCCCGAGAATCTGGGTACAATAAGGACCGCCCAACACTCGGGTTAGATCGATCACAACCTTACCTTTCAACGACCCTTCGCTGTCACTATTCAGCATTCACTTCTCTCCTACCCATTGCGCCGGCTAAGCAAAACCTTTCGCCTAGAGCGCTGCAGGATAGAGCAGCCGCAGTAACGCTTCAAGCAGCGCCGCTAATCGAGATGTTCCGCAAGCAATCCCCCAGCAAGAATAATTTCGCGAAGGAGGCGCAGACTCTCAATCTGTATCTGCCTCACCCGCTCTCGCGTCACGCCAACATCTTCGCCAATTTTGTCGAGCGTGTCTTCCTCACGGCCCTCCAGCCCAAATCGTCGAACAATTATTTCGTACTGCCGCGGCGTCAGGCACTGCAGCCATCGAACAAGTGCTTCCTTTCGTGCATCTAGTTGAAGCACGCGATCGGGCTCCCTATCCCGACTTCCTCGCAGGCTATCGACAAAAAAATCAGCAGACCCCTCGGCGAGCGGCGCATCCGCCGAAAAGGTCGGCTCGTTTAGCAGCTTAAGCCGCTCTATGTCGGCGCGTGTTTTTTGTGTTATCTGCGCAAGGTCAGCGCTGGTTATTGGTAAGCCCGCCTCAGTGAAATTCTCCCGATCTATTCTCATCATGGCGCGCATTTCTTTAACGACATGAACTGGCAACCGCACAGTCCTCGCCTGATTCATCAACCCCCGCTCGATAGTTTGGCGAATCCACCACGTGCTGTACGTAGAGAAACGGTAACCTAGCTCCGGATCGAATTTACCTACCGAATGAATCAGGCCAAGATTCCCCTCTTCGACCAGATCGGCAAGAGCCATCCCCCTGTGCATATAGCGTTTTGCAATATTTACGACAAGCCTTAAATTACTCTCTATCAGTTTTCGCCTGCCTGTCTCATCTCCCAACAAGGCCTGGCGAGCACAATGGCATTCTTCTTCTGCACTCAGTAATTCTGGCTTTCGGATATCGTTGAGGTAGGTAGTCAGCGAATCGCTTGCAAAAGTCGCTCTCTGAGAGTTGACCGAGGAGGTCTCTTGTGTAGGAATGCCTTTAGTTTTTTCGTCGCTGCACTCTTTCCCATTACCATCATCCCTATAGTCCACGCTCAGCTCCATTTTTTCGTTGAATCGTTCCAGAACACCATCGTTTGTCACTCTAAGTATAGAAGCTAATCTGAACAAGAAGAGATTTATGCGAAAGAAAAACAAAGAAGTGTGACGCAGCAAATGGTGACTTATGGTTGACAACTCAGAGGCGGAAATTAAATAAACCTACGCCTTAGGTGGGATCTGGCGCAGGACCGCTGGCAGAAAGTATTCGGCGACAAGGACAGGCTTAGCGTTAAGAAAAAACCAGCTGCGTCTCCCCCAGCTCTGTTCGGCAATCTCTTTTACCTCTATTTCTGAACGCGAAAGCTCCGGCTGACTGAAGAGATATTCACCTAACGGCCTCGTGCCCAATCGGATAATTTGTTCTAAATCACCGTCTAAAGAATGCGAAGGTATAAGGGTATTTGCGAAAACCCAAGGCACTCCGTTACCGAGCAAAACAACGCGGCGAGACCAAAAACGATGCTCTGATGCTACGGGACCAAAGCGCGACCTGAACCGTAACTCAGGAAAAACGAGCCACGATTCGTCGACGACCTCGACTGCGAATTTGCCCTCGCTTAAGGTTTTAAGTCTTGCAGTAAGCGACCCAGAATCGAATAGCCAATCTCGGGCGTTCGCGGGCATAGCGGTAACAGTCTCACCCGCGACCGGCCACTCAGCCTTCTCGGTTATAGACCGGCTACAGCGAACGAACCACTCGAGAAGTGGAGACGACTCTGAGTCGAGAATGTCAGCTTGTGATGGACTGCGGTAAGACACAAAATTCTACTTTTGCAGAAAGAGAGTAACATTCTATCGCCCCCTCGCCTGGCAGTCGAATCCTCTTACCTTAATTCAGGGCAATTACCTTGTCTGATAACGCTGCAGCGTTTTTATCACGATGGTTATTACCCGCCTATTATCCGCGCGCCCCTGAGCGGAGTCGTTACTCGCGACAGGCTGGGACTCGCCAAACCCTCTGGCGGAGACTCTACTCGCCGCGATGCCGTATCTGCCCACTAATTCTGCCATGACAGACTCTGCCCTGCGCTGCGAAAGACCTAAATTATAACTATCAGTTCCTCGGCTATCCGTGTGCCCTTCGAGCTCAACCACCCTGTCAGGATACTGCTCCATAAATCGCGCCACGCTCTCTATCTCGGGCAAGTATTGATCTTTTACCTCGGCACGATCGAAGTCGAAGTTTACCAATAGTTCGATGCGAGCCACCTCTTCTATCGCTATCGGACAGCCATCTTTATCAACCGCATAGCTTAGGGGTGTGTCGGCGCAGAGATCCTGAGCATCCGGCACTCCATCTCTATCGACGTCGGCAATTTGCGTGGATGCGTCTGGCTCATTCGGTTCCCTCGCCTGCGGCACCTCCTTGACTATCGCGGCTTTCTTTGCGGCTCCCCCAAAGCGATACACAAGCGTGGTATCGATGCCGAAATCTTGATCTTCAAAATCACGCCCCAGCGCGTAGTAATTCCGGATAGACGTCCGCCATGTCCAACGCTCGTTAAGCGGCAATCTCAGGCCTGCGCCAATATCCCAGATCGAGTCGTTGTCACCGTCGATATTACTATTGCCCAAACCGCTCACGACAAACGGTTTGAACTTACCTAGATCGAAATCGAGCCCATAAAAGACGTCGACTTTCCATAAGTCTTGATCTAATTCACGCGCAGCTTTGGTTTCCGGATTTAGATCCATCACACTGAGCTCCGCACTCAGCTTGGATGTAAAGTCGTAGCCTATGCCGATAACGTAGCCAAGATCATTGTCTAACCCTACTTCGTCATCATAGTTCATGCCCTGCAAGCCCGGCGCAAGGTAGAATTCTCCTGCATCGGCTCGAACGCCAGTCACGCCAAGACACGAGATTGCTATTGCCATTGAGGCTAGTGATTTTTTCATCGGTTTTATTCCTAATATTACTGCTCTATCAGCCTAGAGCATTGGCCTTAAACTTTCCGGAGCCTTATTATCTGAACGACACTAATATCGTGCGGCAGCCCGTAAAAAATCCCACGTTATAGACGACCGAGCGGACACCAAATTCATTTCAGACAATCGACTCGATTCGTCTATTTTCATGACAATACTCGCTAATTATGTCAAGGTTGGGCGTTGATTCTGCGCTTGTACTGATTATGTCTAACCGTCTCTGCCCTAACTGCCCTCGATACACAGCTCATTCCGGACGAGTCTTATGAACACTTGGCGCAACGAGCTTCGGCGTTTCCTTCTCATTCTTGCAGCAGCCTTAGTTTTGGGCCTACTGGTCGGGGAGATTTCTTTTGTCCTCCTCATCGCTCTCGCGGCTTACAGCGGATACAACCTCCTCCAACTGCGACGCCTTACCCAGTGGGTAGCCAAAGACTCTCACAAAAGCGACACCCAACCGCCAGAGAGCACAGGAACCTGGGGCTCAATCTTCGACAGCATCTATCGCTTACAGAAACAAGAAAGACTCGCCAGCGACTACCTAAAAAACATTCTCGACAAAGCGCAGGAGTCCTCCGCGGCGCTAGAGATGGCCGTCGTAATGATTAACAAGCAAGGAACTTTGGATTGGTGGAACCGAGCAACCGAAGATCTGCTTGGCATTCGCTATCCTAACGACCGCAATCAAGCGGTCACAAATCTTATTCGCGACCCCCGTTTTGCCGACTATTTTCATAAGGAAAAGTACAGCCAAACACTTCGTATCGAGGCGCCTGGCGTCAGTGGTCGCACGCTTGAATTTCAAATCACCCTATTTGGAGAGCATGAAAAGTTGATGCTCGTGAGAGACGTAACCCAGCTGCATCGACTTGAATCAATGCGCCGCGACTTTGTTGGCAATGTTTCCCACGAGCTAGGAACGCCCATCACAGTAATTAAAGGCTATCTCGAGACGATCGCCGACAATCTAGATACCTTCGATTCGCGCTGGCATAAACCAATCGAGCAAATGCGGTCACAGTCGCAGCGGATGGAGAATATCGTGCGAGATTTGCTTGTTCTTAGCTCGATTGAGACACGCGCAGCGCCGAGAGCTCAAGAAACGATTGACCTAGGAGAACTTGCGGAGGAAATAAAGGGACACACGCAAGAGATCATGACCGAGAAGCAGCACAACTTTTCGATCAACTGCCCGATTGAGATTATTCTACTCGGGCAACGCTCGGAGCTTTATAGCGCTCTGTCTAACCTCGTTATCAATGCCGCAAAATACACGCCGGCAGGCGGCATGATTGAGTTACGTGCCGCACTCGATTCGACAGGGGTAAAAATTGAAGTGGAGGATAACGGTCTAGGCATCGAGTCGCATCATATTCCACGCCTCACCGAACGTTTCTACAGAGTCGACCCCAGCCGTTCAGCAGAGTCTGGTGGAACAGGGCTTGGCCTCGCCATCGTGAAACACATTCTGGCAAGGCACGACTCGGAGTTAGAGGTAAAGAGCACGCCACGTAAAGGCAGCGTATTCGGCTGCCATATCCCGAAAGAAAGAGTGCTGGACTAATCTTCTAGCTGCTCTTCAACATCGGCTAACTTTTCGTGACGGACATCCATTCCTTTCACCAAATAAATCACATGCTCCGCGACATTCTTAGCATGGTCGCCGATCCGCTCAAGCGCACGCAGCGCCCACAGCATATTGAGGACTCGGCTAATGCTGCGCGGGTCTTCCATCATGTAAGTGATTAGTGAGCGCATTACGCTTGCGTAGATCTTATCTACCGCAACGTCGTCGCGGACAACCTCGAGAGCTGCATCGGCATCATAACGAGCAAAGGCATCGAGGGAGCCGCTGACCATCCGCGTGACGCTATCCGCCAGATGACGAAACTCAACGAGCCCTTGGGAGATCTCTCCTTCTTCACTAAGCTTTATTGCCATACGCGCGATTTTAGCAGACTCGTCTCCGACTCTCTCGAGGTCTCGCACAGTCTTAATGATCGCGAGTACAAGACGCAAGTCGCTCGCTGCCGGATGGCGACGGGCTAGAATCAGACTGCATTCCTCGTCAATACTCACCTCCATCGAGTCGATGCGATCTTCGACTGTCAGGACTTGAGCGGCCAACCCAGTGTCGCCCTCTAAGAGCGATTTCATCGCATCGGCGATCTGGCGCTCAATGACGCCGCCCATCTCGAGCATATTGTTTTTAATCTCCTCGAGCTCGAGATTAAATTGCTTAGAGATATGGTGGCCGTGGCTTTCAATATTCGAGATCATTTTGCATCCTTAGAGTCCAAAAAGTATCCAGTCAAACCTGTTGAGCCTTAGCTGAAGGCGCGAAAATCAAACACTAACCGTAACGTCCGGTAATATAGTCTTCGGTCTGCTTTTTCGCAGGATTCGTGAATATATTATCGGTAGCGTCGAACTCAACCATATCACCCATATACATAAATGCGGTGAAATCCGAAACACGCGCAGCTTGCTGCATGTTATGCGTCACGATGACGATCGTATAATCACGTTTGAGCTCATGGATTAACTCTTCGATCTTCAGCGTCGAAATGGGGTCAAGCGCCGAGGCAGGCTCATCTAGCAGCAACACTTCTGGCTCGACGGCGATCGTGCGAGCGATAACTAGACGCTGTTGCTGACCACCCGACATCCCGAGCGCGCTGTCGTGGAGGCGATCTTTTACCTCGTCCCACAGTGCCGCCGCTCTGAGTGACTTTTCAACGACTTCATCTAACACGCGTTTCGAGTTGATACCCTGAATGCGCAGACCGTAAGCGACATTTTCATAAATTGATTTTGGGAAAGGATTCGGTTTCTGGAAGACCATGCCTACCCGTCTGCGTAGGTCAGCAACATCAACGTGCTTTGAGTAGATGTCTTCGCCATCGATCTCAATCAGCCCATCGATAATGCAGTCATCGACAAGATCGTTCATTCTATTAAGGCAGCGAAGCAGGCTAGATTTGCCGCAGCCGCTCGGGCCAATAAACGCGGTCACTCGCTGCTTCGGAATCTTTAAGTCAATGCCGTTAAGAGCGCGCTTGTCTTTCGAATAGTAAAGGTTCAGTCCCGAAACATCGATGCAACTCTCTAAGCCTTCAGGGTTTTCCGCGCTGGCACCGAGCACTGAACTAACATCTACTTTTCTCATGAATCTATTCTCTTTTTTACGATTAAGCGTTGGCGTGTAGCCACGCGTTGTCGAGGCAGCAGCGCCGCCGCATGACTCTATACTTCGAGAGACTTAAACTTTTCGCGCAGTCGATTACGCAGTGCCACCGCCGTTAAATTCAGCCCAGCAATGACGATAACCAGCAGCAAAGCCGTGGCGAAGACAAGCGGCCGCGCGGCTTCGATATTGGGGCTCTGGAATCCGACATCATAAATATGGAAGCCGAGGTGCATGAATTTTTGATCGAGATGAAGGTAGGGGTAATTACCATCGAGCGGCAGTGACGGTGCAAGCTTGACCACGCCAACGAGCATGAGAGGAGCAACCTCACCGGCCGCGCGTGCAACGGCAAGGATAAGACCGGTCATCATTGCAGGGCTCGCCATCGGCAACACGACGCGCCATAGCGTCTCAAATTTTGTCGCGCCAAGTGCGAGACTGCCCTCACGCACACTGCGCGGGATGCGCGCAAGGCCCTCTTCGGTGGCAACAATTACAACCGGCACAGTGAGCAGCGCTAGTGTGAGTGACGCCCAAAGCAACCCCGGCGTACCGAAGGTCGGCGCTGGCAATGCCTCAGGGTAAAAAAGCTGATCTACCTCGGCACCAATAATATAGATAAAAAAGCCTAAGCCAAAAACACCGTAGACAATCGATGGAACACCGGCAAGATTATTTACCGCAATGCGTATAGCTTGGGTGACAAACCCCTGCCGAGCGTATTCGCGTAAATAAACAGCTGCGACAACGCCAAAGGGAGTCACGAATACCGACATTAAAAGCACCATCATCACAGTGCCAAAAATAGCAGGGAATATGCCGCCTTCTGTATTTGCCTCGCGTGGTTCATCGGCTAGAAACTCACCTAGCTTAGCGAAATAGGTTAGCAGCTTTTCGGCGAAACCCATTTGGTTAGGCCTGTAGGCGCGCACTATGTCGGCAAACTCCACCTCAACCTCTGCGCCATTCGCTGCGAGAAACTGCGCCGAATCACGCTCGATAGTCTGATTCAACACCACCAAGTCTTGCTGCAAGAGCGCGTACTCTGCGCCCAATTCTTCGCGCTGCGCGGCGAACTCGGCTTCGATTTCTGCGTTAAATGCACCGTCTAACTCTAATCCCCTCTGGTTCAACCTGAGGCGTTCGAGCGCATAGTTAACCTCGCCGATCTCTTGCTTTTCGATTCGGTAAATTTCGTCATGAATCGCGAGCGCGCGGCTGAGCCGCTGTTCGAATTCGCCCCACAGCGCAGCATCATCCCCTGCGCCTTCTACAACACGCTCGCCAGACTCTTTGACGCCTGAGAGGAACCCATAGAAATTGCCCCATTCGCGGCGCTCAAGCACAACCACATTAGCTGGATAGCGGATATCGCTGATATAGCTGCTTAACAACCAGGCGAAGTCGGCGCCGGTTACGTCTCTGTTGCCGAGTTTGACGAGCTCTCGTTCGTAAGTCGGAATCGATTCATCGACCGGAATGCCCGACGACGCGATCTGAATGCTCGACACGCTTTCGGTCTCTACCTTTTCGCCAAGCACCTCTGTCGACGTAACAGAACCGAAGGCAACGGGGGGCGCATAGTTCACCTGCATAACGTCGGTAGGCCAGAAATGCGCCATGCCGCGTACGGTCAGAAGACCAAGCAACCCAACCACCATGAGAATACTGATCGCCACCGCACCGGCATTTAGCCAAACGAAGGGAGTCCCCGAACTTAACCATTTAGAGGCGCTAATTTTCATATAGTGCTGTACTTGTCGCGTAGGCGCTGGCGGATAACCTCAGCGACGGTATTAAACATAAAGGTGAACATAAACAGCACCAGAGCTGCCAAGAACAGGATACGGTAATGGGTGCTATCCACTTCGGACTCGGGAATCTCGACGGCGATATTCGCTGCGAGCGTGCGCATGCCCTCGAAGATATTGATATCCATAATGGGCGTATTACCCGTAGCCATCAAAACGATCATTGTCTCGCCGACCGCGCGGCCCATTCCAATCATCAACGCACTAAAAATGCCCGGGCTAGCCGTTGGCAGGACCACTCGGTAGAGACTCTGCCAGGGCGTGGCACCGAGGGCTAGCGAGCCGTAGGTCAGATGCTTTGGCACTGTAAAAATCGCATCTTCGGCGATCGAGAATATTGTCGGAATCACCGCAAAGCCCATCGCAAAACCGACCACCATAGCATTGCGTTGATCGTAATTAATGCCCAGCTCATTGGTCAGGTAGAAACGCATGTCACCGCCAAAGAAAAGCGCCTCAAGGGGTGCTGCAATAGCGAATGACAGTGCAGTAAACGCCACGATCACGGGGATAAGTATGCCCGCTTCCCACCCATCGGGAATTCGATGCCGAAGCTCGCTTGGTAGCTGTACCCAGAAAAAACTCATAAGCAAAATGCTTAGCGGGAGAATGACCAGCACTGAGAAAATGCCGAGCAGGTTATTCTCAACGAAGGGCGCGAGCCAAAGACCGGCAAGGAAGCCCAACACAACGGTCGGCAGCGCTTCCATCAATTCTATTAGCGGCTTTACCTTGCGGCGCATCATTGGCGCCATGAAATAACCGGTAAAGATCGCACCACAAATCGCTAACGGGGCGGCTAAAAGCATGGCATAGAAAGCGGCCTTTAGGGTGCCAAACGACAGCGGGACTAAGCTGTACTTAGGCTCAAATTCGTTCGTTGCTGCCGAGGATTGCCATATAAAGTCGGGCTCACTGTACCCCTCGTACCAGACTCGGCTCCACAGTGCAGACCACGATACTTCGGGGTGTTTATTCTCTACGGCCCAAAGCGCCATCTGGCCTCGCCCGCTTTCGATAAGCAGCGCATCGCCCCTTGGGGAGATTGCAAGTGCACTAGCCCCATCGGCCGCGAGCTGACCGGTAAACGCCTGTCGCCGTGCAGTCGTATTAAATAGCGAAACCACACCCTGCGCATCGACACTGACGAAGCTCTTGCGGCGTTGCTCGGGGCTCAAGGACACAACCGGCGACGCCGAGTCTTGGAAACTGCGAATCTTTTCGAGCGCAATGATGTCGTCGCGCTTCGTGAGAAACCATTGGGAAATCGCTCCCTGATCGTCACCAACGAGCAGTGAAATTCCGCCGAGCAAGAAGGAGATATCAGTAGGGTTAGCTCGCCCTGCCGTCAAGAGAGCCTGTACTTCGAATTGTGGATTGGGGGCAGAGAATGCGGTGCGCAGACTCAGAAGTCGTGCAAGGCCTTCGTCGTCTATCACGAACAACCAGAAGCGATCGCCGCCGATGAAGAGTTGTTCTCCCCCTAGGGTCATTCCGCCTAGTCGTCTCTCTTCTATTTCAAATTCGGCGCCACCACCTAGATCGAACGCTGCGAATAGACTCGTCTGTTTGCTTGCCTTGAGAAGGCTAAGCTCGCCACCCTGCGCCGTCGCGGCGAGCATCATATTCTCGCCGGAGGTCCGCAGCGCAATCGAGGCAAGCGGTTTTTCGTCGGCAAGCGCATACGGGATTTCCCCAAACGGGTAGTCGATTTTAGGAGTGAGAATGCGCCGATTGTCTAGCTGCGCGAAACGCGTGTCATAGGCATAACGCGCAACCACTGCCTCGCCAGTATTTAGTCCGAGTGCAAATAAACCTGATTGTTCCGAGTCCAGCGCAAAACTAGTTATTGTCGCGCCTGAGGGCACCTTAACCGCAATCGTCGCAGCGCTCTGCCCGCTCTCAAGATCAAAGAAGCGTGCTACGCCATCGTCACCGAGGCGCATCGCCATTTCCGACTGCTCCTCGATAGCCAAATGCAGGCTCGCTGAGGAATCTTGGAGATCGTAGGACGCCGCCTCGTCGACCGTTGCTCCAGCGAAAAGTGGAACGACTTCATAAAACAGATAAGCGAAGATAAGGAGTATCGCGACAATCACGCTAATGCCACCCACTGCGATACTCACCTTCGCCGTTTTGTCGCTCAGATGGCGCCAGCGGCGACGGGACGCCAGTTTCTCGGAAGACAAAACCGAAACTTTGGCCGATTGGCTAGACTCTTTGTCTAAAAGTGGCGATTGCGCCTCGGGTAGGTTATCTGCAGGCATAGGGTCTAGTTCTTAATCCGTGAGCGCGAATGTTACAGTTTAATGGCGAAGGAGTCACCGTTAGAGGCCCTCCTTGTGGCAAGCCTTTTCGCGTTTGTGCTACCCCAAACAGTAAGAGGCTAGCCCGAACCCTGTTCGCCTAGCCTCTTGCATCTTGACCGAAGACGTCTTAAGTCTTTTCTAGCCTCGCGATCTAGTCATATGCCGAGATTACGCAAAGTTCCCTCAACAACGCGGGCTGGCAAAGAAATATAACCGTCTTTTAACACAACATTTTGACCAGACTGTGACAGCACCAGTTTGAGGAACTCACGCTCGAGTGGCGGCAACGGCGTATTAGGCGCTTTGTTGATATAGACATATAGGAAGCGCGCGAGTGGGTAATTGCCCGCCACCGAATTTTCAGGCGTCGCCTCGAAGAAATCGCCGCCTTCGGTGCGCGCAATGGGCACGGCACGGACGCTTGAGGTACGATAGCCGATACCAGAATAACCAATGCCGTTAATAGAGGTGCTCACTGACTGAACAACTGATGCAGAGCCGGGCTGTTCGTTAACATTGTTTTTAAAGTCGCCGTCACAAAGCGCCGCTTCTTTAAAGTAGCCATAGGTACCCGACACAGAATTGCGCCCGAAAAGCTGCATACCGCGCTGTTGCCAAGGACCTGAGAGTCCTAACTGCCCCCAGTTAACGACATCGGTAGCAAAGCCGCAGCGTTGATTAGAAGAAAACACTGCGTCTATTTGTGGCAGAGACAAGCCTTCGATCGGGTTGTCTTTATGCACGTAAACCGCCAGCGCGTCGATCGCTACCGGTACCGCAGTAGGCTTGTAGCCGTAGCGAGACTCGAATGCCTCGATTTCATTGTCTTTCATCTCACGACTCATCGGGCCGATATTCGCTGTACGCTCGGTGAGAGCTGGCGGCGCTGTCGACGAACCTGCCGCCTGAATCTGAATATTCACGTTCGGGTATACACGCTTAAAGTCCTCCGCCCATAGCGTCATTAGATTCGCCAACGTATCTGACCCTACACTCGAAAGATTGCCCGACACTCCGCTGGTGCTCTCATACACCGGAATGGCTGAATCGACGTCTGCTGCGACAGCCGGTGCGCTGCCTAGCAACGCCACTGTGGTGAGGCCTACAAGCCTGATGCAACTAATCTTTTTAATTATGGCATTCATCTAATTGATTCCTATGAATTTTATCTTTCGATATAGACTAGAGCGATGATAAACAGCAACGCTATATGGTTCGCATAGGACGAGACTATATGACGAAAATATTACAGTAATATGACAGGGCGCGCGGGCATCTTTCTATCCCGAACAAAATCTGCGCATTAATTAATTGTCATCTAATCGTCACACCCTTTCGAGCAAATGTCGTTAGACTGAAATTGAGGTTTTTTCACACAAACGCGTAGGCAAGAATCGACAGGCATGGGATTTTCGCAGTACATTGATCACAGTCCCGCACTCGCCAAGCCGGCGGCTGCGGCCCATCCTACCGATGAGAGCGAAGTTGTGAGCACAGACAGCAATAGTGCAATAGATCTTGCCAACAGCGATTACTATGAGAATCGTGAATTAAGCTACTTTAAATTTAATTTGCGAGTCCTCGAACAAGCGAAAGACGAGAATCATCCGCTGCTCGAACGCCTCATGTTTCTGCTTATCTTTAGCTCTAACCTCGATGAATTCTTCGAAATTCGTGTCTCTGGTTTGAAAAAGCAGCTCGGGTTTGGCAGACAGCGCCCCGGCGCAGATGGACAATACCCGGAACAAACACTCAAGATTCTGCATCAGCAGGTGCGAGATGCCCTTTCTGAGCAGTACCGCATTTTAAATGACGACCTATTCCCCTCTCTTGCAAGCGAGGGCATTCGCTTTCTGGCCCGCCATGAATGGAGCGACGCCCTAAAAGACTGGACTCGCGACTATTTTTTCAATGAAGTCGTCCCAGTAGTAAGCCCACTCGGGCTTGACCCTGCCCACCCCTTCCCGAGATTGGTCAATAAGAGCCTCAATTTTATTCTGTCATTGGACGGTAAAGACGCCTTTGGTCGCGACAGCGGTCTTGCGATAGTCCCCGCCCCGCGGTCGCTACCTCGACTAATCAAGGTCCCGCGCGAGATTTTACCCGACGGCGACAATTTCGTTTTCCTGTCCTCTGTCATTCATGCCTATGTTGAAGAGCTCTTCCCTGGAATGAGCGTGACCGAATGCCATCAGTTTCGAGTTACACGAAATTCAGACCTAGAGATGTCCAACGTTGAAGTCGAAGATTTCGCCATGGCGCTGAAAGGCGAACTCCATAGCCGGCGCTTCGGCGCCGCGACTAAACTCGAGGTCGGCGCAGAGTGTCCTTCCCAGCTGACTAATTTCCTCTTAGACCGCTTTGATCTCACTCAGGAAGAGCTGTTCACACTCGACGGCCCTGTTAATCTACAGCGACTCATGGCGCTTTTTGGCATGGTCGACAGGCCAGACCTGCGCTTCCCTAAATTTACTCCGGGCCTGCCAAAAGTATTGGAGGAGCATCAATCGATTTTCGCCGCCGTCGCACGCGAAGACCAGTTGCTTTTGCACCCATATGAATCTTTCCTGCCGGTTATCGATTGGGTTAGACAAGCAGCGAAAGACCCCTCTGTCCTGTCGATAAAACAGACGCTTTACCGCACAAACGAATCGTCTGAGCTGGTGCAGGCGCTCGCCGAAGCCGCTCGCTTTGGTACTGAGGTAACCGTAGTAATTGAACTACGTGCCCGCTTCGACGAAGAAGAAAATATTAATTTCGCCAGTATTTTACAAGAAGCCGGCGCCGTGGTTGTGTACGGCGTTATGGGCTACAAGACCCACGCCAAGATGCTGCTGTTCGTTCGCCGCGAAGGCAATGAATTAAAGCGCTACGCACATTTAGGGACGGGCAACTATCACCGTAAGAATTCACTTATTTATACAGACTATTCGCTGCTCACAGCGGATGAGACACTGTGCGCAGATGTGCATAAAGTTTTCCAGCAAATTACTGGCATGGGAAAGAAGATACACCCTAACCTCCTAATACACGCACCGTTTAATTTGAAAAAATCGTTGCTCAAAATGATCGCAGAAGAAGCTGCGGCCGCCCTGGCTGGTAAGGAAGCGAGGATTGTAGCAAAGCTCAATGCCCTGACCGATCCCGAAATGATACGCGCGCTTTACGAAGCATCAAACGCAGGCGTCAAAGTTGACCTTATTGTGCGCGGCATGTGCTGCCTGCGACCCGGAATCGAAGGCGTCAGCGAAAACATTCGTGTGGTCTCAATCATCGGCCGGTTCCTAGAGCATTCCCGCGTCTATTATTTCAAAAATTCGGAGCAGCAACTCTACTGCTCGAGCGCCGATTGGATGGAGCGCAATTTGAGCAATCGAATTGAAGTTTGTTTCCCCATACTGAAGAAAAAGCATCAGAGTCGAATCCTAGCGGAAATAGAGTGGCATTTAGAGGATGAAATCCAATGTTGGGAACTCGGAGCCGATGGCGAATACACGAAAATAAAGCACGCGACGACGCAAGAGTCGGTTCACGGTGTACAACAACGACTGCTAGAGAAGCTTGCCTAACTGAGCAGAGATTCAGCCTTCAAATAATCAATCACGCTGTTTAAAGCGCGGCATGTCCTCGTCGCCCATTATCCGAAGCGCCTGCTGATTGCGCATCATAAATTCGAGCATCCCTTCGCGCAGCGCAGTCGCGCTAAAGGTGATTTTGTCTATCGAATAGGCCTGCATAATACCCAGCAGGACACTCCAGCCTGCCAGCAAAAGGTCTTGTCGTCGCTCTTTCAGTCCAGCTAAAGCAGCGCCTGAGACCACCTGTTTGATGAAGGTGCCTCTGAGGGCGAGCAATGCCTCTTGCGATACCTGCCCGGCGCCGAAGCCATGGGCTTCGCAGACAGAGGCCAGCATTTTAATCGTGCCCGACGCAGCAAACGCCTCATCCCAGCCAGCCGCTTTGACCGCTGGTGCGACTCTGGCGAATGCGGCGCGCGCATCAGCCAGCGCAGAGTCCATAGCCATTTCAAGGGATTGTTCCGTGGGGTGTGTTTGTCCAAAATAACTGTCCCGCCAGGCCACACTGCCTATCACTAAACTTTCAGTGAACAACTGCGCAGCGCCATGCCCTACAATCACTTCGGTGCTTCCCCCTCCTATATCGATAACCAGCCGTCGCTCCGCGCGCTTCGGTAACCCGCTAAGCACGCCAGCGTAGATCAAGACTGCTTCTTGAGTGCCAGTAATGGGAGAGATGTGGATGCCGAGCTGATCCGCCGCACGAATAAAGGCTTGCGCATTACTCGCGATGCGAAAGGTGTTGGTGCCTAGCGCCCAGTAACGCGCAACCGGATAGCGACCGAGCAACTCATCAAAGCGTTTGAGACAGTTCAACCCACGCTCGAAGGCCGCCGGGGATATCGCGCCACTAGATCGAACCCCCGCCCCTAACTGCACACGCTCGCTACAACGCTCAATGATCTCTATGCGCTCTGGCGTCCATTGTGCTATTCGCAGATGGAAGCTGTTAGAACCGAGGTCGATGCACGCTTGCAGCGAGCTTTGGGTAGAGCTAGGCAAAGTGTTCTAACCTCGAAAATCGTTAAAAAATGGCTCATTACGATTAACAGGATTAGATCATCGACTGCTGGTAGTTCTCAATCCCTACACGATCGATTAGCCCAAGCTGCGATTCCAACCAATCGACATGCTCTTCTTCGCTAACAAGAATCGAATTAAGTAGGTCACGCGTCGCATAATCTTGCACCGACTCGCAGTAAGCAATCCCTGCCCGAAGATCGGGGCACGCTATCATTTCGAGTTGGAGGTCGCATTCGAGCATCTCACGCGTGTTTTCGCCGATGAACAATTTGCCTAACGACTGCAGATTGGGCAGCCCTTCCAAAAACAAAATTCTTTGCACAAGCTGGTCGGCGTGTTTCATCTCATCTATCGACTCTTCATATTCTTTATCAGCGAGCTTATTTAGTCCCCAGTCTTGAAACATTCGTGAATGTAAGAAGTACTGATTTATGGCAACCAGTTCATTGCCAAGCGCCCTGTTGAGATGTTTGAGTACGGTAGCGTCAGATTTCATAACTGCTCCTAAATTGCCGCCTTTAGCGTCTGATAACCTTGGGATGAGTGGGCCTACAAGGAATCTAGAGAGTCTAATTTGCAGATCAAAAAGTCAAGCCGCCAGCGATTTTCTGATCACGACTCACCGCGACGTTCGATGGCTTTGACGGAAACGTTAGATGGCTTTGACTGATAAATGAAGCAAACAAGCCAAGACAGACACCTTCAGGCAGGCTGAGGAGGAATCGAAGTACGCCCGAATTCTTTAACAATGCTGCGTGCGAGTTTGCTGCATCGACCACATTCACTGGCGACGCCGAGCTGGGCGCGGAGATCGCTAAAGCTGCCGCAGCCGCTTTTGCAGGTCTCTCGGATCTGGTTGTCGGTTACCTGTCTGCAAATGCACACGTACATGGGGTAATTCTCTTGCTGGTTGATGTTATTCTAAATACAAATGAGAATGATTGTCAAAAGTATTTACGTCAACTACTTTAATCGCGGCGCACGATGCGGTCTAATTAGGCAAACGTCGAGAGCCACACCAATTTACTATGACCGCACCCTCTCCCGAGAATCCTAGGCACACCGACGCGTCGACGCGCAGCGAGCCTTGTCAAAGCCTCGACACGCTACAGCCAAGAGAGGCGCGTTACATCGAGTGTGTACTGGGCGATAATCCCGAACTCAAGCGCCGGCTTTATGCGCTAGGTTTTGTGCCAGGCGTCAAAATAACCACACTCCGCGTCGCGCCATTAGGAGACCCTATGCAAGTTCGCGTAGGAGGCAGTTCTGTTAGCATACGACGGCGTGAAGCTTCGGCTATCCAACTGCAGCCAGCCGAGCCAGGTTAAGCTCACCAAACTTAATCCTTTCGTTTATCCCACTCCCCACAGCACTCTAATGAAGCACTGAATAATGAAAAAAGTAGCCCTACTCGGGAACCCCAACTGTGGCAAGACAACGCTTTTCAACCTTCTCACCGGCGGGCGGCAGAAAGTGGGGAACTGGCCGGGGGTTACCGTTGAGAAGAAGGTCGGTTCCTTCACGCTTGAGGCGCAAGACTATGAACTGGTCGACCTTCCAGGCGTTTACTCCCTGAGTGAAGACTTTAAAGCTCTCGATGAAAAAATCGCACAGGAGTATCTACAGCAAGGCGAAAGCGACCTTGTTATCAATGTTATCGATGCTAGCAACATTGAACGCAGCCTGGTGTTAACGCAGCAATTGCTCGAGCGCGGCATTCCAACTCTCGTCGTCGCTAACATGCTCGATGTCGCGGCGCAGCAAGGGCTTATCGTCAACACCCGCGAGCTCTCAGCTCGCCTCGGCGTACCTGTTATCGATATGGTTGCGGCGCGCCGCATTGGCCTAGCCGAACTGCACCTTGCACTTGCCGCAGAGAAGGATTCAGCTAAAGACGAACACTCAACCAAAGAGCCAAGACGCAGCGCAATGTCTGCAGACTTGAGCCAGCAGCTCATAGAACTCGAAGATGAAGAGGCATTGGTGAGGCGCTATTCCAAATCACGGCAGCTGCTCGATGGTGTCATAGAGGTGAGCCTTGGCGCTGATAGCGCATCCGAGCGCATAGACACACTGGTTCTCAACCGTTGGCTAGGTTTCCCCCTGTTCCTCCTTATGATCTACCTCATGTTTGCCGTGGCGGTAAATCTCGGCGCCGTGTTTATCGATTTTTTCGACATACTATTCGCCGCAGTACTCATTGATGGCAGTCGGTGGTTGCTTGACTCACTCAGCGCCCCTGCGATGCTCAGCACCTTAATCGCCGACGGTTTAGGTGGGGGCATAACACTTGTCGCCACTTTTATCCCTGTCATTGGTTTTCTCTACCTTTGCCTCTCATTCTTGGAAGACTCAGGCTATCTTGCGAGGGCCGCTTTCGTTGTAGACAGGCTAATGGCAAGCATCGGCCTGCCCGGTACCGCGTTTGTTCCCCTTATTGTTGGATTCGGCTGTAACGTTCCGGCGGTAATGGCGGCGCGGACCCTGTCGCGGGACAGCGATCGACTGATGACTATTGCAATGGCGCCCTTTATGAGCTGCGGAGCTAGGCTTACTGTTTACGCGCTCTTTGCTGCAGCCTTCTTCCCAAGCAATGGTCAAAACATTGTCTTCGGCCTTTACATACTCGGCATCGGCCTTGCCGTTTTCACCGGCTGGGTGTTCAGACGCCAACTCTTCTCCGATGAGATCAGCCCCTCATTTCAAGAGATGCCGGCCTACCATCTACCGATAGCCCGCAACATCATGATCACGACCTGGTTTAGGCTGCGCGGTTTTATCGTGCGCGCGGGGAAGACTATCGTCGCCGTGGTCGTTGCCCTCAGCTTCCTTAACTCGATAGGGAGCGACTTTAGCTTCGGCAACGAGGATAGCGAACGCTCTCTATTGAGTGTGATCGGCAAGTCGATAACCCCGGTCTTCACGCCTATGGGTATTGGCGAGGACAACTGGCCCGCGACGGTCGGTTTGTTCACAGGCATGTTTGCAAAAGAGGCAATCGTCGGCACCCTGGATGCGCTTTATAGCCCTGCGGGGCCTAGCCCTGCTAATTCGGCACCAGACTTGAGCGCCGCGCTGCAAGAGGCGGTAGCTTCAATCGGCAGCGAGCTTTTCGCATTGGGTGAGACATTCGCCGATCCACTTGGTATTTCAATAGGCGACGTCAGCGACCGCGAGTCGGTCGCCCAAGCGCAGGAGGTTAAAACGGAGACTCTCAATAATATGGCGCAGTTATTTCCTAGCGCGTTCGCAGCCTTCTGTTATTTAGTCTTCGTTCTCCTCTATGCGCCTTGTGTCGCTGTGCTGGGCGCGGTAGCAAAAGAAGCCGGCTGGCCCTATATGCTGCTTATTTTCAGCTGGAGCACCAGCCTTGCCTATGCCGTAGCTACAACCCTCTATCAGATCGGCACTTTTGCCGCCCATCCTCAATTCTCAGGTGGGTGGATACTTGCTATGACGCTAGCGCTTGGGTTATTCATCAAGCAACTAAAAAGACTAGGCTCGCGCGCACTCCCCCCAGGTCTGATCCCAGTAAAACAGCTTTAACGCCATGAGCCGTGACCCGTGCGGCTTACATCAACACTATGAATAATGACAGCAATGAGAAGAGTGAGAGCAATGGGAGCAATAAGAGCTACGTGAAGCAATCCCAAATAAGCATCCCAACAGACCCACTGCGGCATTTGGCTAGCCACTGGCTATGGCCCCTCGGCGGATTGCTCTTTGCGTTGAAAGCGCTATTCGCACTCCGATTGGAGCTCTATAGCGACGAAATATTCTACTGGTTCGAATCAACCCGCCCCGCACTTGCCTACAGCGACCTGCCTTTCGTGAGCTCATTATTAGCGGGCCTGGGTACTGCGGTTTTGGGCGATACGCCTCCCGCCGTGCGCCTGCCATTCTTCCTATTAGGCTGCAGCCTACCCGTTGTTCTTTACTGGACGGCCCTGCCTCTAGTCGGGAAAACTGAGGCACGGGAAGCGGCACTCCTGTCTCTTTGCCTCCCGCTAGCCAGTTCGCTCGGTCTTCTCGCCGTCCCCGACGTTCCCCTAGTATTTTTAGGGCTGCTAGCTATCGGATTTTTCATCCGCGCAAGAGCAACCGATTCGCTCACACACTGGCTTGCGACAGGAGTCGTAGTTGCCCTCGGGTTCTCAACGCATTACCGGTTTAGCCTTTTCCCCGCGGGCGCTGTGTTATTACTCCTTTGGGATTCTTCGTCGCGACATTTATGGTGCAATCCCCGGACCTTAATCGCTTTCGTCGTTGCTGCGGTTGGCCTCGTACCGGTCATTTTATTCAACGCGAGCCATCAAATGGGCAGCGTCGCTTTTTACCTAGTCGACCGTCATCCTTGGGAGTTTCGTCCTGCGGGCTTGCTACACTTATTCGAGCAAGCGCTGCTATCAACACCACTTCTGTACGGATTGCTGCTAGCTACCGGCCTCGGATTACTTCGAAGTGCCGAACCTAATGCAAGGCTTGTTGCCCTTATTGCCGCCCTGCATATAGTTCTATACGCCGCGCTGGCCCCGTTTAGCGACCCAACCAGCACAACCCTCCACTGGCCCCTTGCCGGGTATATACCCCTACTGATCTATGCCCCAGCTGCACTTCGCAGGCTCACGCCGTCTTTACCGACAGGCCGCAGGACCACAGCACTGCTTTTAGGAATAGGCTATTTGGGCAGCTTGACTGCGCTTATCGGCGTGGGGTCGCAGTCGCTGCACACGCCGCTGCAACCGATTTTAGGGAAGGGCGTGCTTTCGACAAAAATGGCTGGCTGGGCGCCGTTTGCCGCTGAAACGAGGCTTATCGTCGCGGCTCATTTTGAAGAGCCTCCACTCATCGTAACAGACAATTACTATACCGCGGCGCAACTCGTGTTCGCCAAACTCGTAGAGCCGAACTCAATTTACACGCTCGACACTGAAAAAGCGGTCCGCGACGGCCGCGCACTTCAGCTTTCGCTCTGGGGCATGGATACGGAAGCGCTGATCGACAATAAAGGCTCGCCAGCCCTGCTAATCACAGAGGACAGCACCCTAAACTTTGGGCAAAAAAGAGCGCTGCTCCAGCAAGCCTGCACCGTATCTGAAGGACTCAAATTCTTGCAGCAGATCGACCTTGTAGGGGGCGCCAAACGATTTTCGTTTTACGCAATCCACATAGCCGTGCCCGCTCAACCTATCGAATGCTCGATTCCAGCGCGGGGATGGATTGATTCACCGACCGCCGGCGAGCGCGTGGCAGAGAACTTTACAGTCAGCGGCTGGGCTTTTGCAGAAGGAAACAAAGTCGAGCTGATTCGTGTGTTAATCGACGGGGCGTCTACGCCCTATTCGGGCTCAAGAACCGAGCGCGCAGATCTGGACATCGTTGCAGGGGCCCTGCTGGATTCTCAGTTTCCCCAGTTGGGTTACCGCTATAAAATAGAGACAGGTGGTTTGAGTCGTGGCGCACATACACTACAACTCGAACTGGTCAGTGATAGTGGCGAGGTGACTAACAGCCTAATCACCGAATTCTATTTTAGTCCCATTCCTAAGCCCAATTAGTCGTTAAAACGGGCTAAGCACCTCTACAGCAATACGCCACTCACCTTCTTGATTAAACCGCCAAAGGCGCATGTAGCTCGTCTTGAAGCCCGCCTCAGCTGTACTGCTATCAGTTTTCATAGTCCCATACGTGTAGCCCATCTCCTGAGAGGATGACAAATACGCACCGAGATTACTCAGATTAACCGGATTGGTCGTGGCCAATTGATTGTCGAGGAATGCACCGTAAACCGAGCTCGCCGCCTCCGCACCAACCGCAGGCCCCATGCCAGGCAGATAAACGCGCGTATTTTCAAGACCATAACGCAGCAATGCGCGCTGGCCTCCTCTGAAGTTAATCGAACGACCAAACAGTTCATCTGCATCGACGAGTGACTGCAACGTATTCTCTGCAACGCTTACGCTTGCTAGGTTTGCTGTTTCGGCAATCACTGGCAGCGTGTCAGCATAGCTGGGCTCTACATCGAGACTAAGAAATCCAGGAATACCAACAACAATGTCTGCCATTAACTCCCAGCCTGCACCAGAGGATCGCCACATAGAAATGAGATGACCATAAGAGTCGCTGCCTGACTCGTTGAATATTGTCAGTGGTCCTGCGGACAAACCAACATCCCCAGCATTAGACACATCGAAGTAGTGCGCCTTCCAATCAATTTCACTCGCGGCTTCGGCGAAGCTCGAAGACGAGTACAGAGTCAACGCATCAACGGGGCCTTCACGAAACACGACGGAATCGGGGGCGAGGAATTCTAGAAATGCAGCGCGCCTGCCTGCTTGCGCGGTAAGCTGGGCAAATCGCTGATCTGCCTCCACTAAGGTTTGCCAATGCGCTATCTGAAGCCTTTGATCGCCACCGTCAGTGACTTGCGCCAAGGCCAATACCGGCAGCACAGTAAGCGCCAGCCCAACGGCCGCAACAACTTTCATCGCGCGAGCACGGCGCGGGCGTAGACCATTTGGTATTTCCATGCGATAACTCTTTTTAGACCCACCGAGGGGCGTTAACACGAACATAATACACAGTTCTTAAAGCCGAATCGAAGCGTCGAAGAAACCTATTCAATTGTTGCTAACACCCGACATCTCCCCTATCTTGCTATCAAAACGAATCAACATTGCGAGATACCTCTTTGCGCGCTAAGAAACAGAATACAACAGCCGCTCTTTCCACTCGGTTATTTTCTTCTCGCCGCTTTGTAAATCACTCACCTGCGACAGGCTATCGCCTCTCCCTTCTTCCCAGGCTACTCGTTCGCCTACTGGCACTTTTTGCACAGGCACTGGCATTTGCCACTGCAAGCCAAACTTATGCGCAAGCTGAGCCCACTCCGGCTCAGCTCAATCTAGCGCTTTCGGCAGCCTATCTTGAAGATGCATCGGGCATGCTGACCCTTGACGAGGTGGTCGCATTACGAGCGCAAGGCGCGTTCAAACCAAATCTGCGCGAGCAAATTCATTTCGGCATGACCCGCTCCGCTTATTGGATACATTTCTCGCCACAGTGGCCAACCGAGGGGGCGGATGCCTCACGCATTCTAGAAGTTGGCCCGCCCAAATTGGTACCAGGCCGAGCACGGGGCGGCATCGATCTTTATACTTTAGGCGCAAACGGTAAGCAGCTATTCGCTTATCAATTAGGTAGCCTTCTCGACTCGCGAGAAACCAAAACCTTAAGCCGTGGTCACGCATTCCAAATCAGTCCTTCCTTGGGCACCGACTATTATTTACGCATCACCTCATCACCCCCTCTTCGAACGGGCATTACGCTGTGGACGGAATCGGCTTTTGAAGCGCAAGCGCTCACGTCCGACACTGGGCTGGGTGTTATGTATGGCGTGCTGCTTGCCATGACGTTTTTCAATCTATTCCAATTCATCACGATTAGAGAGCGCTCTTATCTACTGTATGTGCTTGCGATTGGAGCACAAACCGCTTTCCTTTTTCTTGATACCCGTCATCTGAGATTCTTACTCGGTGATTTCACAACAAGCGTTTGGTTTGTAGACATAGTCGAGCGACTGGTATATCCCGCCGTTGTTATTAGCTTTATCGCTTTTCAACGGTCTTTGCTCAATATTCCGGAAAAAAATCCATTACTCGACAAGGTCGGGCGCTGGTTTATCGCAGCCTTTGGCATCGTCGCCTTGCTTAGTTTCATCCCCGATGAAAAGTATTTCCAATTTCTTTTTGTTGCCTTGCTCGCCATCGGTCTTCCTATCGCTTTCTATTCCAATCTAGAGGCAATGCGCCGGGGAGATTATTCGGCAGCGGTGCACATGGCCGCGATGAGCACTTATCTCGCCGGAGCAGCAGTTCTGCTCCTCGTGCAGACTGTCCCCGGCTTCCCGGTAAATAGCCTCACCGCTAACGCCTACAATATCGGCCAAATTGCCCAGGCACTCCTCCTGTCTTTTAGCCTTTCGACGCGCTACACCTTAGTCAAACAAGAAAAAGAGGATGCGCAACAGCTGGCCATAGATAATCTGGTTCGTGCCGAACGCGTCAAAGACGAGTTGCTTGCCAACGTATCGCACGAACTCCGAACGCCACTCTTTGGGATCAATGGGCTAGCAGAAAGTGCGCTGGGTGAATTTAGAAGGAACAACAAAAATGTCGGGCTAATCACAAAAAATCTCGAACTGATCCAAGCTAGCGGCGACCGATTAACGATGCTGGTTAATGACATTTTGGATTTTTCATCGAGTAAAACTGATGATGCTTATGTCAAATTTCAATCGATCGATTTGCATAAAATGGCAACTCTTGTCATTGCAATCTGTTCACCACACATCGGCGGCAAACAAATAAAACTGCGCAATATGGTAGACCCCGACTTGCCTTTAATTGCCGCGGACGAAGACAGGCTCCAGCAAATACTTGTTAACCTAACCACCAATGCCATTAAGTTCACGCATAACGGTGAGGTAGATATCGCCGGCGTAGTGACTGCCAACTCGATGATAAGAATTAGTTTGAAAGATACGGGGATTGGCATACACGAAAGCGATCACGAAGCGATTTTTCATAGCTTTGAGAAACTACCCTCCAAGCAGCAGAACGCTCAGGGTGTCGGCTTAGGGCTACCCATCGCTAAACACATGATCGAGATGCACCGCAGCGAACTTAACATGACTAGCACTTTAGATGTTGGCTCTGAGTTCAGTTTCAATCTGAGAATATCCCTCGATCAGAATCGCTTAAGCGCTGCGAGTATTATCAATAAGCAAATGATTCGGCGTGCCGATTTCATGCAGAGCGCGCTGCGTAGAGAGGTTGATCCAGAACTGAAAAGCGAACAAGACATCACGGTGTTGATCGTCGATGACGACGAGATCAATCGCATCGTGATGGGCCAGCAATTAAGCGACTACACAGTCATCGACTGCGCGAATGGGTTAGATGCCCTTGCCGCCGTCGCAGAGGCTAAACCCGATTTGATTTTACTAGACCTTATGATGCCGGGACTCAGCGGTTATGAGGTCTGCCAGAAACTTCGCCAGCGCTATAGCCCTATCGAACTACCAATTATTCTTGTCACTGCAAAGAACCATCTAGAGGATTTAACCAAAGGCTTCGAGACGGGTGCCAATGACTACCTTCCCAAACCATTCCACAATGAAGAACTCAAGTCACGCGTCGAAAATCAGCTGAAATTAAGCATGCTGCAACGAACTAACGAAGACAATATTCGCCTTAGGGCACTGATTAAATCTTATTCGGCCGCTGACACGGAACTGCGAAGTTCGAGAATGCAGCTACAGCGAGTTCTTGAAACAATCGAACATGGCTTCATTGCTTTCGAGCTACCGGGCCGCATCTTTAGCCTTAATCGGAAAGCAGCTGATTTGCTCGGTACTGACAAGAAAACCCTCGACGAAAAAGAGATCGTGAGCCTTTTCGAAAAAAGCCCAGACAGCGAAAACTTGCTCGCTGCCCTCGCAAAGTGGGAAGCCGGAGATTTGCTTAGCGATACCGGCGAGTCGGTTTTCTCGATGATCGAGAAAATCACGCTTGTGACTCCCTATAATAATGCAAACAAACTCAATGCCGAGATGCTTACATTCGACGCTCGCCTGACGCTTTTCGGCAACGACGAAGGCACCGGCGTTCTCTTCATTCTGCCTGATAGCGCCATTGGGGATGAGGCTTTTACGACCAAAGAGAGTTACGACACGGTGGAGCTAGTCGGCATATTGGGACAAGCCCAACTAAGCGTACGTAAGATTAGTGCAAGACTCAGTGTGCTCACGCCCGACGAATTAACCCAGCACCCCGAATTGCTCAGAGAGCTTGTCGGAATCGACAAACTTGTTGAACAGCTTGACTCTACTCTCCCCGAAATTGGCAGCGATAGTGAGTATCGTCAGCAACTGGTCACTCTCATGCGCTCTGCACTGCATGCTTGGGAGTTGACAACGCAAAAGTCCAAAATCGAACTCGCCGAAGAAAGCAATATTTGGGCGGTGAGTATAGACGACGGTCGCCTTCGCACGCGCACGTTCGATCGCTATTCAAGACTCGAACAGCTGCCGAAAGTGCCACGCTGGCGAGAAGTTGTCAGGACAGCCTATTTCGTTTTGTCCATTCCAACAATAGAAGCCGAAACCCGTCTTGAATTGGAGCATGAGCTAGAAAAAACCAAAGCGATTTTAAAGAAGGCAGCCATCAGCTAAACAATTCACTTCTCTGAGATTATGCAATCAAAAGGGACATTGAGTTTGATCGCCAAACATTTCGGCCTGCAATACACCCCTTCGGACAGCGTCCTGACACGCGCGTGTTTTGCAAGCAATTGCAACATCAGCAAGCGTACGAAGATATCGTCAGAGCCACAGAGAGGCCGTTGGCAACACTCAAACTTCTGGTCGAAATGGACGGCGACAGTGGCCGACATTTGCAGCTAATCTATAGCAAGGAAAAAGGCTACTTTCTCGATGCCGATCCGCTAGATCCCTTCTTCAAACCGTCGCTGGCCACCTCATTGCAGTATCTAAAGCTGCATGACACTGACCACTATGCCACGTTTCGCTTGCGTCAAGCGGGCTATAGCGGAACCAGCGCCTTCGAACCAGAGGCTATCGCACGCCTCGCTAGCACCACAGGCGGCAACCCCCGCCTCATAAACACGCTAGCAAATAAGGCACTATTCATCGCAGCCGGCAGCGGCGACTTTAGCATCAAAGCAGACCACATTGATCGTGCTATCAGAAACTACGACTCAGAGGCGCCTATTTGGTAACATAGCGGTTCATCTCCCTAGCACTCAGAATGTAGCCCGTAGGAATTCTCATTGAACACAACAATCGACGAACGTAATCCGAGTCTTGTTTGGGCAAAACTTTGCGCAGAGGCAACGCTGGTAATCGCTGAAGAACCGCTCCTTGCCAGCTATGTGTACAACTGTATTTTGAACCATCGCAGCCTAGCCTCTGCGCTCAGTGTGATACTGGCGAACAAGCTTGCGGATGAGGTGATGTCGGCGGTGTCGTTGCGCGAGCTCTTTGAAGAGGCATTCGAGGCAGCACCCAATCTTATTCTAGCTGCGAGTGCTGATATCAGGGCGGTCTACGAGCGAGATGCTGCGACCAGCACGTATCTGCCGGTTGTACTCTATCTGAAAGGTTTTCAATCGATTCAGGTACATCGCCTTGCCAATTACCTTTGGACACATTCAAGGCGCGCGCTCGCGTCCTTTATTCAGAGTCGCAACGCTGAGGTGTTCGCTGTGGATATCCACCCCGGCTGCACGCTTGGCATGGGTATTATGTTCGACCATGCGACCGGCATTGTGATTGGTGAAACGTGTGTCATCGACGACGATGTATCTATACTCCAACACGTAACGCTCGGCGGCACGGGCAATGAGCAAGGCGACCGCCATCCGAAAGTCCGTTCGGGCGTGCTCATTTCGGCAGGAGCCAAAGTATTGGGCAACATCGAAATTGGCAGTGGCTCAAAAATTGGGGCCGGCAGCGTGGTGTTGTCTGACGTGCGGCCGCACACGACTGTGGTAGGCGTACCTGCACGGGAGATAGGGCAATGTGAGGCAGCTAGCCCCGCCCAAACAATGGATCAGAGTCTCGCCTAGTCAGAAAGCTGACTGAGCACCCCGCTGCCACGGCAGAGCGCATATTGGCGCTAAATGCCCTCTCATTTATTGCGAATCACGCGCCGATAGTTACTTAACTGCCCCCCGTTATGTACTAAGCAAATACCTCTCATTGCATCTACCCCTGTTAATATCTTATAAAGAGTGCCAGTCAACACACAACAGCTGTCGCCTCGGCGACAAGGAGCAAGTCAATGTCAGCACTAATTAAATCGAGCGAATCAGAAAAATCACGTAAAAGCCCTACGGTTCGCGCTCTCACTGCAGCATCATTCGCTTTTTTCCTCGCGGTGACTTCGTTTATGCCAAGCGGCGCACAGGAGGAAGGTAAAGTCTTCGAGCTTAGAACCTATACCGCGACACCCGGAAACCTTGACAATCTACATGCCCGTTTCCGCGACCACACTACGCGTATCTTCCGTAAACATGGGATGGAAGTCGTGGCTTATTGGGCGCCGACCGAAGGAGAAGAAGCCGAAAATACACTGGTCTACGTGTTAGAGCACCAGAGTCGCGCAGCGGCTGATGCATCGTGGCAAGCGTTTATAGCTGATCCAGAATGGGCGGAGGTAGCCGCAGCGTCTAACGCTAACGGCCCTATTTTGGCAGGGATAGAAAAATTATTTATGAAGGCGACTGACTACTCACCATTGCAGTAACCTAGCGCCAATCGGACTCCGCGTGTCACTCTTTCTCCAGATGCGCGGAGCCCAAGCGCTATCTCTAGCCATACGCCATTTCTAACAGCTCTCGCACCGATAAGATTTCGAAAAACCAATAGACCGCAAAAAACGCGACGATGCTGCCTGCAACGACCCCTGCAGCCATCTCATCATCTTTTAGTCCTCGCGGGGTCGCGATATTTTTCTTTTCTAATTCACTCATCCTACTCTCCCATTTTTCCGCTCTTCTGGCAGCGTCTTCACTCGCCCGCCGATGCAATCACTTGTCTGCGTTTTCGTCTCTATTCATTCCGTAAAAACTGCGTTCACAGCGGCTTTTAGCTAAACCCGATCCAGCGACCCGTTGCCGCGACGGTAAACCACACCATGATGCTTGCAACAGCGGTTAGTTTAACCACCAAAGGACTGACAACGCTCAAATCACGATCAATGAGTGGTTTTCGAACATAGAACGCGAAGAGGACACCCACTGTCAGCGTAAGCATTTTGTACCAGAAAACGGGCAGGTAATAGACTTTGACGGCTACTCCGCAGGCCATAAAAACGCCGGTAAAAACCACCACTGCAAGCGCCCACTTAAACACCTGATGCGAGCCATCGATCACCCCGCGCAGCGGAAGTGTGGAATAGAGCCCTAGAAGGCGGCCATCACTAAACAGAACGGCGCCACCCAAAACTCCTAGGGAGACTAGATGGCCCGCTTGGATAGTCGCAAAGGCACCACCCCATGTTTTGCCCACATAGCCAAACCACGTCGTCTCCATCCATTCGAAGAACGGTAATAGCGCGATCCAAGTCTCTGCACGTAAACCTGAGAATGCAAAGGCGAGCAGCATTAGCAGCGCGATTCCGGCAATCGTTGCGCGCGGATAAGGCCCAATAGGCGATTGTCGATCTGGGGATGCGTTGTTAGTTGAGTTGGTAGCTGAGTTGATAGCTGAGTTCATACATAACTCCCTGCGTTATTCACCCCAAGCCTTAGCAAAGGGATTAATTGTCTAAAATCGGGTTTGTCCGTCGATGCAACCTGCAAGCGCGCGAACCAAATCGGGCTGCGGGTATTCACAATCATACCAATCGTAGGCGATGAAACGGCCGCAGAGGACTATCACTGTCCAAAACGCGAGCGATATCATCGCACCTTTACGCAGAGAAGAAGGCGCGCGCGGCTCGTTCTCCCAAGTGGTCATAGACTGAGTCATGCGCCGATGAAATAAATACGCATTCACCGCACACACAACCAAAAGGACCATCTTGATGCGAAACCAGAGGCTTTGAGAACTTCTCACAGGTACGGCATAGAACAGCAAAATTCCCGTGATAAACATGACGATAAAGCCAATCAACATGGGCGTATTGAGGCGTTCTGCGAGTCGGGTCGCAGGCACATTGGGCAGCGCCCAGCCGAGCATCCTCAAGTCAATGAGAAAAAGAATCCCAAGACTTAGCATTAACGTGATGACGTGTGTCGATTCGATCCAGTTATATAAATAATAGGACTCATGGATAGCGGTACTCCAGGCGGTGTCGTCAAGCCAAACGGAAATGTCGAAAATGAGTTGATTCACTAGGTGTTTTCCTCTTAATTCGCGAACGCGAGCATTCGTCTATGAGTACTATTCAAAACGTGGCGCAAGAATAACTCAGCACTAGAGTCGTGGCTATAAGCTGATCGTCGAGTCTTGTGCTTTTAGAGGTTAACTGAGCAAGCCTCGGCTTTTACTGATGTAAATCAGTAAGCCGCGTGCTCCAGTTTAGCCAAGCGCTTGCTTACGAAACTCTGAGGGAGTCATGCCTTTCAGTTCGCGAAAAGCGTTATTAAAGGGAGTTATCGATTGATACCCAACTGACAATGCGATGGTAAGCACAGGCAAACTGACTTTTTCCGGATCGGCGAGTATTTCACTCGCCTCAGCCACGCGGTAAACATGAAGCATTGCATTAAAATTCCGAAAACCAAGCTCCTGGTGAATAAACGCCCTTAGCTTGTATTCAGGCAAGCCGAGTTTGGTCGCGAGTACGGCTATGGTAAGCCCGGCTTCTCGGTAGAGATAACCCTCTCTAAATGCCACATTAAACACTGCGATATCGAACGACGCCTTGGCGGACTCGGCAGGCAAAACCTCGCGCTCAGTCACTTTACGAATAGCTTGGGAAAGCGAGACATAGTCAAATTTCATTGAAACGAGCAGCATGCCGAGCGCGAGCGCGGCGATAGAATAAACTGTAATCGCTTGCACTCTTACGAAGGCCTGAGTGCCTCCATCGAATACAAAATTCTCGAGAAAGAGGACGAAGAAAATCAGAGCACCTTGGACACCGATGACAAACCACCTAAACACACGACGGTCTTCTACGAGGTCGGCACTCCAGCCTGAGAGCGTCCAGTAAATCGCAAGCACAACAAAACCTAGCTGCATCAGGTCGAGCACCAGCGCGATATTACTGATTAGACCTGCGCCCTGAATGCCTGTCTGCGACGCGAGAATCATAAGGACAAACTCAGCGCAAACCTGAGTTAAAAAAGCGCCCGCTAGCGCGAGAGGAAAGCGGCGAGCCTCCTGAAAGATCAAGAAACAATAGAACATGAAAAGCCCAGAGATACTGCTGCTGGTGACATCGATAAGTGGCTGCCAGCGGCCGAAATCTAGCCTGTACTCATCCGCTATGTTTGGGCCCGTCATCCCGCTCATTAGGTAGAGCGCAACACACAGGGCGATAAGAGCAAACACCCGAGCGCTCGAGGCGCGGAAGTCGGCTTTGAGATACCCTACTGCGAGCAGCAAAACGCTTAATATTGCAACTATCTGGGCGGTGAACAACAGCATCTAGCGGTTAAGTCCTTTGATCAGGTTTTAACGTGGCAAAAGTGTCCGAATTAACCCTATAAGATCCATCCGGCGCTTTACTCTAAAATACCTCGCAGCAAGGAATAATCCAAGACTATCACCGACCCTCGTGATAGACGAGGACTCTCAGAGGAGGCGTTCGCCATTGCGAGATGATTTGCTAGGAATCGTGGCGTATGATGCCGAACTTTGATCTAGCTCTAGTCTTAGCACGCTTATCTAGCGCCGAGGCTAATGAACAAGTGGAAAAAAGTATGCACTCATCTTTTCAAATTATCACGCGCTCATTTATCGTGGAGTTCTGCCGCAGCCGGCGAGCAAAAAGCCTGCTTGCGTCAATAACGCTAGCCTCCTTCGCACTCGTGTCAGTGCCATCTATCGCCGCGGACACGCCCGCTTGGCGTTTAGATCAAAGCCTAGATTTACCTGAGGGGCTGTCGCTATCCGGCGCTTTTCGCAGCCGCTTCGAAAATGCCCGCAATTCTGTCCGCAGCGGCACGCCCAACGACCAGGTGTTAACACTTCGCACCCGCATTGACGCGAGATACAAAGAAAACGGCCGTGTGTGGCAATTCGAGGTCATGGACGCAAGGCAGCAATACGCTGACGCCGATGGCATCTTGGGCACCGGCGATGTCAACGCGCTCGATATCCAGCAGGCGAGTGTGAAGCTCGCGCTTGGCTCGGAGGCGACCACGCTAAAAGTGGGGCGTTTTACGTCGGACTATGGCAGCAGGCGCCTCATCGCAAGACCTATCTATCGCAACACCTTCAATGCCTTCGATGGCCTCGAATTTACGCACACAGCGCCGAATGGCAACCAAGTCGCCGTGCTTGCAACGCAGCCCGTTCAGCGACTGCCGACAGACAAGGCGTCCGTGCTCGATAACGACTTTGAGTGGGATAAATCGAGTAATAACCGCCGTTTCTATGGCGTATTTACAACTCAGCCCGCCCCGCTAGCAGGCAAAACCGGCGGCTACTTCGACCGGCTTAGAACCGAGGCTTATTACTTTTCCCTGCGTGAGAAAAGCGACACGATTCTAGACTCGTCAATAGACACGCTGGGTTTACGCGCCGAAGTGCGCGCTCAGCCCGGCCAGTTTGATTTCGAAGTTGAAGGGATCCTGCAGCGAGGGGACAACACAAGGCTTACTGTAGATGGCAGCGTCAGCCGCGGAGATCATCGCGCCGAATACGCGTTCTTCGAACTAGGTTACAGCTTCGCCGTTCCGTCGCGGCTCAGAGTTTTGTTTGAGGTTGACTATGGCAGCGGCAATGACCTTGGGACACCGCAGCGGCAGGAGCGGTTTAATCAGCTTTTTGGCGTAACCGCCTTCGCTTACGGACCCACTGGCTTTTACGGTGTGTTCAATGCGAGCAATATCATCACCCCTGGTATCCGCGCTAGCTTTAACCCTATCGCGGGACTTAATCTCATGGCGTCTTATCGCCACTTTTGGCTAGCAGACAGGCGTGATTCGCTGGGGCGGACAAAGCAGAGTGATCCTAGCGGACTTACTGACAGTTATATGGGCCAACATCTCGACCTTAGAGCACGCTGGGACGTGTCCCCCCTTAGCATTCGCATCGAGGTGGGGGCTGTAATTTACAGGCCAAAGGGGTTCCAAGAAAGAAATTCGGTATTCACCTATGGCGGCGCAGAACTCACCTTCTAAGCCGCCCGCGTCTACCTTATTCAGCGCTCGATGAGGGTGTTGTCTTCAACACATCGAACGTCAGGCCTGCATGCGCCTGCAGCCGTTCATAAAAACGCTGGTTGAATGCTGTCGCCGTCGTCCAAAACCCCCCGCCGACAGACTGCTGATCGACATCACGGCGTAGGCTTATCCCCGCTTGAGCGAGCATTTTCGCCGTTGACCCATAACCCGGATCGCGATCGCCTGTTACGCGGGTAACGAGTTTATCTCCCGCCTCAGTAGTGCCAATGAAATGCAAATCAAACCTCCCATTAAGTTGCTGCTCTGATGTGGGCCCTTCCCCTGGCTTTGGCAAAAAGAAACGCTGAGCAAACGCCCGAATAGGTGCAATCGCCATCGCCGTCATCCCCCACTTCATGCCAAACGCGAGTTTCTTGGCTGCTTTATGCCCCTTCTCGCTATCGCCTAGAAGCAGGGCTTCGTCATAAAGGAAGGTTTTGCTGTAGTGATTTGGCCACAGGGCATTAGAGCGTAGCACTATCCGTGTGTTGATCGATGCCATGATGAAAGGTCCAGCCCACGACTTCATGTCTTCGTCATATTCGACGCCAACGCTTGGTTGCCGCAGAGTAAATTCGTGTCCCTGAGGGCACAAAGAATAACTGTCTCTGAGCTCAGCCTGCAGAGCGGGATCTTTAGCCGCCTCGCGGTAGACATTAAGACCGCTCGCTACTGTGCCACCCGAGGCGCCGCCCTTCATCTTGACTACGCGCATCTTCACTTTGTCGCAGTAGCTACCGAACTGCGTTTGCGCAGCCTCTTGTAAATGCCTCACGCCTAAATCCGAAGGAATCGAGTCGAAACCACAGCTGTGCACGATGCGAGCGCCCGACTGCTGCGCGAGCGCCTCGTAGCGGTCGACCATTCGACGGATCCATTGTGGCTCACCCGTGAGGTCACAGTAGTCGACGCCGCCGCGGACACAGGCTTCAATTAACAGCTCCCCATAGAGCGCGTAGGGGCCCACTGTAGAGATCACCAATTCTGTCCGATCGCAGAGCTGAGCGAGGGATTCTGCATCTGCAGAATCAGCCACAACAAGCGGAACCGCCTTCGCATTCTCACCTAATTCCGCCTTCAGTTCGGCGAGCTTAGCACTAGACCGCGCGGCCATCGCCCAGCGCAGGTTCGGCTCTCGGTATTCGTTGCAAAGATAGTTGCACAGGATTTTGCCGACAAAACTTGTCGCGCCGAAAACGACTATCTCGAACTCTTTCGTGTTGACACTCATGCAGGGATTTCCATCGAAGGGTCGGACGCATTGGCATCTCTGGCGTGGCGATAGCTCATCCAGATTAAGAATTGCAAACCAAACAGCAGCGCTGCCGCGAGAAGATGAGTAGGCTGCACAAGAGCAGGCATACCTAAGTGGCCTAGGGTGGCACCCGAGACAACGGAAAGAACAATGACAGCAATCATAGCGAGCGTCATCTTCGTTAGCGCATGACCGAATCCGAGCGAGGTGATCAGCAATTTCGCAAGCCAGAGATTGCTAAACAAAACGATCGCGGAGAAGCTCCTGTGTACATAAAAGAACCACGGCATAGCATCGATCCAGCTCGAACGCATTTGCTCGCCTTGCATCTTGCTAATGAGATCCGTCATCTCTCTTACCTGCGTCCCCATCGCAACCTGTAAAATGGTCAGACCAAGTACAATATAAAGCCATTTAGGAAAGCGCTTATCTATAGCCGTCACTGGCTGCGCCGCCATTATCCCGCGACGTGCTTGGGCGACCGCATAGAGCAACACGCCAACAATAGCCAAGGCAACCAGCATGTGAATTGTGATCAGTCCCGGCATCAGATTAGACCCGACGACTTTACTCCCAAGCCAGCCCTGAAAGCCGACCATAAGAAATGCGGCTATCGAGGCTTTGGCGATAGCGGGATCGTGAGCTCGTGTGCGCCACGAAAAGAGCGCGGTCGCAAAGATCATAAAGCCGATGGAGACACCCAACAGGCGGTTCATATACTCCGTCCACGTCTTGACCACATTAAACCGTGTTTCTGCATAGCCCCTTGCGGCATAGATTTCTTGATAATTGGCCGGCAGCTGCGCTTCACTCGTCGGCGGAATCCATTGCCCAAAACAGGTTGGCCAGTCGGGACAACCCATGCCGGAACCAGACGCACGCACGCTAGCACCGACCAAGATCAAAACATACACCGCGATGATTGTGATCCACGCCATGCGCCGAAATAGCACGAGGCTTCTATCGTCGCTAATGGATTGGCTGGTGAGGTTAAGAGTCATTGTAGTCATGGGAAAATTCTCGCAAGCTGTCTATCATTCTAACATTCTAAAGGCGATCCATTGGGTGTCACTCAAGGACGCAGAGCCCGGAGAAACACTTGCTCGGGCTCGTTACCGCTCTGCTTGTAAGCGCTCGAGCAGCGTTTTGGATGCGTACGCATCCATTCGAAGTTGCGCACGCTCTTGATACGCCCTAATGGCGCTTCTAGTTTGACGCCCTACTCGCCCATCGGGTTCACCAGAATCGAATCCTGCAAGATTGAGCAATTCTTGTAGCTCTCGCACATCGGCCAAACTCATTGCCTGCTCATTGACTGGCATTCGCTGAATGGGGCCGCTGCCACTAAAGCGATCGGCGAGATGGCCTACCGTTAGCGCGTAAAAAGTGGAAGGATTATAGGCGAGCGTCGCCCGATAATTACCGTAGGCCAGAAACGCGGGGCCATCAGCACCCGCAGGCAGGATGACGGACGCTTCCATATCGGCGACGGGCAGCGTTGCGCCGGACACTTGACGGATCCCAAGTTCTCGCCAGTTTTCTAACAAGCGTCGTTCAGAATTGCCGGTAAGTGAGTAATCAAAATTCGCGGGCAGTATCACCTCCCTTCCCCAGCGTTCATCCCCTTGCCAGCCTGATTGGCTTAAGAAATTGGCAGCCGAGTGAAAAATATCCGGCAAGCTGTTCCAAATGTCTATTCGGCCATCGCCGTCGCCGTCGACGCCGTAGCTGAAAAATACGCTGGGCATGAATTGCAACTGCCCCATGGCACCCGCCCATGAACCTGTCATACGCTCCGCGCCAATATGCCCCGCATCCAGTATTCTCAGCGCGGTGATTAACTGATCTCTAAAAAATTCAGCGCGCCTCGGATCGTAAGCAAGAGTGGCCAATGCTTGGAGCACGGAAAAGCCGCCAGTCGCACTGCCGAAGTTACTTTCTATTGCCCAAAAGGCGGCTAAATAATGCGGCTGTACATTGTATTTCGCCTGCACCTCTGCGAGCAGGTCAGCATGCTCATCAAGCAGCGCCTGACCACGCTCAACCTGACGCGCTGTGACGCGCAGGCTGAGGTAGCGGGTAAAAGTCTGGACGAATTCAGGCTGACTATTATCGTATTCGAGCACTTTTTCGAGCGGCGCCTCCAAGGTATCGAGAGCTTCGAGCGTTTCTGCGCTAATACCTAGACTCAAAGCCTCTGCCCGCAACTCCTCAACCCATTCATCGAAGGTGAGCAGTTGATTCGAGTTTGCTGGCTGCGCGAGGGCTATCGACGCGGAGCATAGGCAGCATAGAGAAAATAGAAAGCGTAGAGAGTATGGAGAGCATAGAGAGAACGGCAGACTCAGAAGACGTATTCGCAGCGCGCGCGCGATCGAAGACCGAGTAGGCAAAGAAAGCCATAAAAGGAGAATGGCCGCAGACGGGGATTGAGCAATAGACCGAGTTGATTTCATGCGCACATGATAAAGGATGCGACAGAGAATTAGAATCATCGTCCTCCCCATCAGAACGCCGACACGACACGAACACAGCTCGCCCTCAGGAGCGCTTAATTTCTTTCCTCTCCGCTCGGGCACTGCTAGCATGATCTTGGCTATTTAATGATCGCGTTCGTCTTGCTAGGCCCTTTGGCAGGTCTTTTACTAGGTCTTTTACTAGGTCTTTTACTAGGTCTTTTACTAGGTCTTTTGCTAGGTCTTTTGCTAAGCCCATAGCGCTTAGACAAATACACTGATTCAACAATCGAGACGCACGCCTGCGAGGCAATGACCAAGTATGCAAAACCATCACCAGAACCGAAAAGCTCACTGGGTAACTCGCTGGATAAATAGCATCGCAGTCCCGTTAACTGGCTTCTGCAGTCTTGCCGCCGCCGCGGCAAGCGGCCCTCTCCCCACCTCGGTAGACAGAGCAGGCGTTGGCGCCCAAACGACTTCAGCCACAACCGATACCGGCGAGTACATAGCGTGGCGCGAATGGATAATCGACTCGCCTGAAATAGCAGGCTTCGCCTTGAATGGAAGCGACGGATTAGTCGTCGGGGATTTGGATAACGATGGCCGGGAAGACATTGTGTCCGTCCACGAATCCGACAGCGAATACGATTCCAGTGAATTTGATCCAGATTATATTCCAGACTCAGGGGGCCATGTCCGCATCGCTTTTGCAGGCGCTACCCCTTCGGATTGGGTTAATGTTACGCTCGCCGAGGGCGCAGATTCTCCCGCGCCAGAAGACGCCGATATAGCTGATGTTAATGGCGACGGCTTTCTTGATGTGATTGTTGCAGCCGAACTTTCTCACCTAATTTACCTGCAAAACCCTGGACCTGGGGAGGCTAGGCACGGAGAAGCTTGGGAACGCCTAATTCTGCCTATGACCAGAGGCAACGGCTCCTACATTCGCGTATTTTTCGCAGACCTCGATGGCGACAACACCTCCGAAGTAATCGCCGCCAACAAAGGCGCTCAGCGACCCGGGCCTGACGACCTTGCCCGCTCGACGCCCGTTTCCATCTTTTCAGTCACTGGCGATCCACTCGATGCCGACGCGTGGCACGAAACCGTTTTAGGACGCTACAGCGTGCCACAGAACGCGCAGCCAGTGGATCTTGATGCGGATGGGGACCTTGATATCGTCATAGGAAGCCGCGGGGAAAACAGACTCGCTTGGTTCGAAAATCGCAGCAGCCTCGGGCAGCTGAGTTTCATTGAACACGCCATCGGTATAGTCGGCGGCACCGCCTCGGGGTTTAACCTCGAGTACGCCGATCTCAACAACGATGGACGAACGGACATCATCGGCGCGATTGGTACAGAGTCACTGGCCTCCTCCCTTGGATGGCTAGAACAACCAAAGGATAAAGATAGCGCTTGGATTCATCACCCAATTGGCAGCTTGGCACCCGACGCTATAACCGGCATTGTCTTGACCGATATCGACGGCGACGGCGATAGCGATGCCTTCGTAGGCAGTTACAGTAGCGGACCCCGAGAAGGCGACGGCGAGGTGAAAGCAAGCGACGCACTCGGCCGCCTCGCGTGGTTTGAAAATCCCGGTGCAACAGAAATCATCTCCTCGGTTTGGCCGCGCCACGATGTCTCGAGACGCAAGCGCGGCATGTTCGATAAGTTCATCGCAAGAGATATCGATGGCGATGGCGACACTGACCTTCTCGGCACTCGCGGCAACAGCGCACCATTCGATGGCGTTTTCTGGCTAGAGCAACAACGCTCGTTGGAACCGAGCGCGCGTTTCACCCCTGCGCGACAAAACGAAAGCCCAGAAATGCCTCTGCCATAAGCAAAACTCAAGTCATCACGCCGATCTTATTCCTTGGCGCTCAACTAAAGTCTTGTTATCTTTATAGCTTACACGCTTCGCGCAAAGCCCACGCGTTGGCGGCCACAATTAAAACATCAACCTCCCCTCTGGAGAGCCGTATGCCTTTATTTCCGACCTCGCAGCAAAAAATATCTATTAGCATAAAGACCGATTTGCTCAATTGGATAGGCGCTGCTGCATTCGGGGCTTTTCTCTCTTTGCCCCTCACAGTACTCAGTGCCACCGAATTCGACCCGAGCGGCCCTTCCCCCTACAATTTTAATACCCAAACTTGGATGCAGCCGTTCGCTGCCGACGGGCTTTCTTGGGGCGGTACTTCTGGCGTGTATGTCGAATCCACTGAGCGCATCTTCGTTCTCCAGCGCGGAGAGACTCAATTACCGAACCCAGTGCCTGGTGAATACACAAACTTTGCTGGCTCATTGGGATGGAACGTACTTCGTGGCCGCGGACGTGTTTGGCAAAACTGCCTCTATGTCATTAACGCCGAAGGTGAACTTCTGGAAGTCTGGGAGCAATGGGATCACCTGTTCACAGGTACCGACGGCCCGGGACCTCATCGCATTCGCATGAGCCCTTATGACGAGGAAAAGCGTCTGTGGCTCATCGATGAAACCGGCCATATCATCTATGTCTTCTCGAATGACGGCGAAAATTTGTTAATGACTTTAGGTGAGAAAAACGTCGCTGGCGAAGACGAAACCCATTACGCACAGCCGCAAGACGTCGCGTTCTTGCCAGACGGTAAGTTTTTAATCGCCGACGGCTTAAGAAATACACGAATCGTCGTGCGCAATGCCGATGGCAGCTACCGTTCAGAGTTTGGGGAGCGCGGTAAAGAGGCGCACCAATTCAGCAGCGTCCACTCGCTCGCACTGGGGCCTAACGAACGCCTTTACGCGCTCGACCGCGACAACCGCGACATAAAGGTCTTTCAACAGATCGCCGCGCATGATTCAGATCGCTACCCAGACTACGAATACGTCACCACCTGGGGCGGATTGGGCATGCCACTAGACATTACAGTGAGCGAGGACAGTGCCTGGGTAACAGACCTGAATCCGCCAAAAATCGTGCAGTTCAATTTAGACGGGACACGCCATTACTCATGGAATCTTCCTACCGAGGGGCCAGATTTCTGGATCGAAATGCATTCATTGTCTGTCGATGTAAACGGCAACCTCTACGGGACTGACAACCAGGCAGGCAGACCACAGATGCTGTCGCCCAAGGAAGATGCAGACCCGGCGCTAATTGTTCAGCGTCCGTATATACCGCGCTGAACGCCCATGATTCAACGTGAAGTGGCTCGCGGCGAGGGCGGGCCACCAGGTGTTTATAGGCAGCGTCAGTACTGATTGTGAAGGACTTATAACAGTAAATAGCAACTTATCTAACAGATAGGGGTGAGGCGACACTATGTACGGGATGATCCACAAAGCAATACGAGATATGGTTAAAACTGTGCATGGCGAGCAAGCCTGGCAGTCTGTTTTGAGTGAATCCGGCGCCGCTGACGGCGATTTTCTGTCGCTGCGCAGCTACAACGATGAGATAGCGTATAACCTTGTTGGGGCATGCTCAAAAATTTTAGGCGCTCCAGCTGAAGCTTGCCTCGAGGATTTTGGACGATTCTGGATACTGGTCACAGCCTCCGAACACTATGGAGACATGCTGCGCAGCTATGGACAGGACACGTTCAGCCTGCTTAGCAAAATGGACGAAATGCATGAGCGCATAAGCTCGACCTTCTCTGGATATAAACCGCCCTATTTCACTGTAGAGGTAATCGATGAACACCACTATCTGTTGCACTATCGAAGTATACGCGCGGGGCTAAGCCCTTTCGTTATTGGCTTAGTTCTTGGGCTCGGTGAATTTTACAGCGAGCCTGTTAGCATCGCTCTCGACAAGACCGAGAACGCAGACGGTGGAGAGTATTCGATTTTTTCGGTAACCCGTGGTGTGGCTGCCAGCGCTTAGACAGACTATGAGTTCAAGCCTTGACCTTTGCCTGCGACTTTTCCCCTATGTGATCTGCATGGACTCCGACGGCCGCATTAATTTTGTTAGTGATCGGCTGTCCAAGCGACTTCCTACAGACCTTGTCAACAGCACGCTCGCCCAGAGCTTCACCATATTGAATCCCGCCCCTCATGCGCTAGATTGCGCACAGATTGGTGATCAACATATTGGCAAGCTTTTCTTGATGCATACTGCAGACAAAAGTATGGCGCTCCGAGGCCAGATCGTTGAAGGCGCACACCAGGAAAAAAACGTCTACTTCTTTGTTGGAGCGCCGTGGAGCTCCTGGCTCTCCGAGAACGGCAAAAGAATCGCGCTCAGCGCCGATGAATATCCAATTCAGGATAGCCAACTCGAGCATCAAATGTATCTGACAACGCAAAATATGATGCGCGCAGATTTAGAAGAGCTTGGAGATGAATTAGGTCGAGCACGCCTGAAAGCCGAGGCAGCAAACGATGCTAAAACAGAATTCGTCAAACACATCAGCCATGAAATTCGCACACCTCTTAATGGCGTGATCACCTCGCTCGCTCTCATGGCCGAGCCCTCGAGCGATGTCCCACTCGAGCGTCTGCTGACGATAGCCAACACCTCAGCTCACGCACTCATGGACCTAGTAGACGACGTTCTCGACTTTGCGCATATAGAGGAAGGACTACGTACCAGCGCTCCGGTCGCCTTTAGCCTTCATGAATTCGCTCGTGATCTGGAGACCTCGTTTACGGCTCGCGCAATCGAGCGCGGCATGAAAATGCGCTTTTACCTGGCCGATGACCTGCCTGATTTTATTCTGTGTGACAGAAAGGCGTTTCATAAAATCTGTTTAAACTTAATCAGCAACGCCATAAAATATTCCAAGAGCAAGCTGCTAGAAATCAATTTCTCCGCACGGTTTGCGCAACTCAACACCACAGATTCTCACTCCCTACTCTTCGAATGCGCCGATTACGGTATCGGGATCGCAGAGAGCGATCAGCCGTCGGTATTCGAACCCTTTTGGACATCGGCCGAGGTCAAGCAAGGCAATGAACAAAGCACAGGCCTCGGGCTTTCCATAACCCGCGAACTCGCACAGGTTTTGGGCGGTGAACTTACACTCGAATCAGAAGTGGGCAGCGGGGCAACGTTCACCTGCAAAATTCCTATCACTTTGTCTTCACAAGCGCCTTCAACCAGCGAGAAGCAAGACTTGAAAAATCAATCTCACTCGCAATTCAATGGCCGAGTTTTACTGGTCGATGACAATGCGATTAATCTAGAGCTCGGGACTATTTTGCTTAAGCGCGCGGGTCTTGAGGTTACTGTTGCCAGTGACGGGCGAGAAGCCGTCAACTTAGTGCGTGAGAATGAGTTTGATTTGGTTTTCATGGATATAAGCATGCCTATTATGGGAGGTATAGAGTCGACAGAAACCATCCTTGCCCTCCCCAACAAATCTGACACAGTAATTGTCGCCTTAACGGCAAACGTCTCGAGCGACGACATCGCCCGTTATAAACAGGCTGGAATGCTAGATACGCTCGTCAAACCTATCAACCAGAGCGAGCTATTGAGGCTCTGTGACGCTTATCTAGATCCGGCTGATGCGGCTCTCGCAGCTTCCGAGCCGGCGCTGATAGCCGGCCGTATCGCGGCTGAGGAGGATAGCGAGGCCGCAGCGGCCGAGGATACTCATGCGCTATTGGACCTTGCGCGCCTGCAACAACTGAAAGACGATATTGGCGAAGACAATGTCGATCGCATTGCCCTCTTGTTTCTCGATGAAACACGCTCTCGTGTGACAGAACTGTGCGAATTTCTCCATTCAGGGCAAATTCAAGACATTGCGAGCTCTGCGCATCGATTGGCCAGCAGCTGCCTTGCCTTTGGGCTGCTGCGCCTAGGCACCGCGTTGCGCGAGGCCGAAGCCTCCGCCAAAGAAGGGAATCTGCCAACCCTTAAAGCTGAGGCAGTAAATCAACTACTCGACCTCTCACTCGCTGAGCTTACGCACACCCTTCGCTAGCCCAATCCTGCGAAACAATCTGATACCAATAAAACCTGTGGGAACGCTTAGCGCTCGCTTAGACTGTATCATATTGTAACCATGTAGAATCGAGCGTCTAACGTGAAGAGCAAACCAAAAATAGTAGTGATTGAAGACGATATTGTCTTTGCCAATTTGTTAGAGCTGAGTCTTCGCAATAACGGCTACGACGCCTATATTATCGCCACCGCTAAAGAAGCGATTGACTTCATCCCCGCATCTAAAGGCGTTGACCTGTTCATCGTCGACTATGACCTAGGCGATGTGAAGGGCAACGGGCTAGACCTCTGCCGCAAGATCAAGGCCTATGCCCATAAGCCTGTTGTAATGCTCACCGGAGAAACCTCTACCGATACGACTGTCGCCTGCCTATATGCGGGCGCTGACCAGTATGTCTTAAAACCCTATGACCTCAAGGAACTACTCGCCCGCATTCATAGCGCCCTGAACAATCAACCTAAACCGTCAAAAGATACAAGCAGTCATAAGCTCTCGGTCAGCGACGTTGAGCTAGATGGCATGGCGAGAACCCTCTCTTGCGGGCCCACGAGTGTCAAACTCACAGAGCGGGAACTTGCTGTCGCTGAAGTGCTCTTTGCCAATCACAATACCGAGATTAAGCGTGACTATATTTACTCGGCCGTTTACGGACATCAGATGAAAGCCTTTAGCCGTGCCGCAGACATTTTGATCGCGCGCTTTCGCAAAAAATTAAGAGAGATTAGTGACGATCTGTTGATCCTACCAACGCGCAGTGCTGGCTACATTCTCGTATCTAAAAGCAACGCACAAGTAGAAAAATAGTTTGCCGAGAACACCCCTCTATGACTGAGAACAACGCAGCAGCGTTCGATAAAAATACATTCAGCACATTGCTCGGCAGCGACGACGCCGCGTTGCTTTCTCCTCTATTCGAGCGCGCGTTAGAATCGCTTAAACAGTTTGTAAACGCAGACAATTTCGACTATTCACAGCTTGAATTTGACGCACATAAACTCAAGACAACTTGCACACAACTAGGGGTAAAAAGGCTCGCGAATGTCTTCGTGTCATTAGAACATGCTGCTGCCCAAGGCGACGCAGCGCGCTGCGATGCGCTTATAAGAATGCTCAAATCTGAGTTCGCACAAATCCAAGATTCGCTGCGACGCCACTCCGAGCATCTGATGCGAGAAGCGAAACCTAGCTCCTAGGCCTCTCGCATGCTATCGTTCCCTTACCAGAAATTAACGTCACAGTTGAGATTATGCAAAAGAAGATTCTTGTCTTAGATGACGATTTAATCATCACAGAAATACTGGGACAAATAGTTAAAAAACTTGGTCACTACCCTGTGATCGCCCACAATGCGCCGATTCTTGCGTCTGCCAAAATAAAAGAATTTGACGCCATTCTGCTCGATCTTTGGTTATCGGACTCCTCGGCTGAGGAGTCGCTGGAAGCGATAGCCAGCCAAGCTTTTCGCGGGCAAATCGTTTTAATTTCAGGCTTAGAAAATCAAGCATTGGAAGAGGCTTGCGAACAGGGTCGTAGCCTGGGCTTGCGCGTTACCGGTTTTCTTCGAAAACCAATCAACGCCGACTCTCTCAAAGCGCTTCTCGCCGACCTAGAGTACTAGCCAATCACCACGCTAGCCATAAACGCACTATTTCTTAACTAACATATAACCCGAGTTGCGGGTTGGTATAATCACATAATCGTCGGTAACAAGTTTTAGCTTCTTTCGCAGACGTGCGACCAGAATATCAACGGCACGGCTGAAAGGCTCCATCGCGCGGCCGAAGATTGCGAAATAGATATGTTCTCTCTCCATTTCGATACCCATACTACCTAATAGGCTCTCAGCAAGGCTCACCTCACGCTGAGTGAGCTTGGTTTCCTTGTCCCCGCAGCTAAGCACTCGGCTTCGCCCCTGAAGCGTAAGCGTTAGTTTTTCTGCGTCCCTACTCGATTCGAGATAAGAGACGGCAGCTCGTGCCCACCCCTTTAGAACCACATGGATTCTTGCCACCAGTTCATCGAGCTCGTAGGGTTTGGTCACATACTGCTCCGCACCGGCATATAGACAAGCAACAGTAGTTTCGACGTCGTCTTCTCCTGTCAGCATGATGACCGGATAAGCGCCCTTAGATTTAATCCGTCGACACAGATCTAATCCATTGATATTCGGCTTATCTAGATGAAAATCAATGATGAAAAGGTCAACCGGGTTGGCGCTGATAGAGCCGAGATTCTTTAGGAAGGCGTCGACCGTGTCGAATCGCTTAGTAGTAAACGCATTTTTATGGAGCCCCGCGCACAGAATCTCGCCAAACACTGTGTCGTCGTCTACTACTACAATGTGTTTCTTCACTTGAGAGGCCTTCGATCTAACGCGACTGGTGATACAGGATGATACCTACACTTCGCAAATTTTCAATTGAATTTGACCTTTAAAATATTCGGTATATCTCCTTGCAAGCAATCAACAAGGGTTTGCACTCTGCGATCGATCCGCTCTCGGTCCGATCTCACTTCGCTTTCAATTCACTTTCAATTCACTCACTTTTCATTCTCAATTCGCTGCTAGAAAAAACAAAAAAGCCCCCTGCTTTTTACACAGGAGGCTTTTGATTTCGATGCCGTCATTGGCTTAAGAACCAGCGGCTTCGCAGGCGCTTACAGGCCCGGAGCAACACCGACATAGCCAGCATTCCACCACAGGTGGACCAATATGCTAAGCACATAGCCTATTGCGATAACAGGCGTCCACTTGAGATGCCCGAAGAACGTGTACTTGCCCCTCGCCTGCCCCATTAGAGCAACACCTGCCGCCGACCCTATCGAGAGTAAGCTACCGCCCACACCGGCTGTCAGTGTCACTAGCAACCACTGCATTTCATCCATCACAGGGTTCATTTGTAGGATAGCGACCATCACCGGAATATTATCGACTATGGCGCTTAGAACACCCACCAGGCTATTCGCAAGCGTTGGCCCTAAGCCTTCGTACATCCATTCACTGGCGAAAGAGAGATACCCTATAAAGCCAAGTCCCCCTACGCACATAATTACGCCAAAGAAGAACAACAGTGTATCCCACTCCGCGCGAGCTACCTGCTTGAAGCTATCGAATGCTCCAATATCACCTACCTGTCCATCTTCAGCGTCATCGTTTGGATGCGGCTTGTGTGTCATCTTGAGGTAATAACCAAAGATTTTGAGCAACGCGAGGCCGGTCATCATGCCTAAGAATGGCGGAAGGTGAAGGAAATTGTGGAAACTGACTGCAATGGCAATCGTGCAACCGAACAAGCCAACGATTACCCAAGCACCTCGCTTAATACGAACCGACTCCTCCGCCACAGCAGGAACCTCCGTAGAAACCGCGAACTGCATGATAAACGCTGGTACAAGATAATTCACAACCGACGGTACGAAAAGCGAGAAGAAGGTAGCGAAGGGAATTAACCCACTCTGCCAAACCATCAGCGTGGTGATATCACCAAACGGTGAAAACGCGCCGCCGGCATTAGCGGCAACAACGATATTGACGCAACTTACCGCGACAAACTTCGCATTGTCTTTACCCACCGCCATCACTACCGCGCACATAACCAGTGCAGTGGTCAGATTATCTATCAGAGGTGAAAGGAAAAAACTGAGTAAACCAGTAATCCAGAATAGTTGGCGGTAGCCTAGTCCTTTACTGACAAGGAATGTCCGCAGGCCTTCAAAAACGCGTCTCTCACTCATCGAGTTGACGTAAGTCATCGCCGCGAGAAGGAATAGGAATAGCTCCGCAAATTCGATTAGAAACTCGCGAACTGATTCTTCGACGATATGATCATAGCCTTGCTGCGCGTAAACGAACGCGATCATCGCCCAGATTATCCCTGCCGCTAAGATTACCGGCTTAGATTTTGGTAGGTGGGTATATTCCTCGCCTATGACCAACGCATACGCTGCAATAAACGTGAGTATTGATGCAAGACCAACCCAGCTAGAGGTTAAATCTAAACGATCGTGACCCGCTTCTGCGCCAAAAGCGAGGGGTGCGACAACTAAGGTTAGGGGGACTAAAAACAGGGCGAAAACGCGCTTTAACATGAACCATCCTTTGTTCGCCTCATGAGCGAAGCTTCTTTTTGTAGAGGGGTAAAAGTAGGTTGATTAGGGCGATTTGGCAAGTAATAAGTGGTGACATTGGTAAAACTAATGCCGTTAGACAAGGTCCCCGAATAGGGTTACTGTGCCATCATAATAAAAAACAAAAAGGGGCAGTTTTTGGAATTAAAAGCTCAGGCTCTATTCCCTAGCGTTGTTTGGAGCACAATATTCGACGATCACATAGCACTCAACAAAGAATTGCTCGCGCTCGCCTACGCACTTCGCGCAAAAGACGCCCGCGGGGTAAGCCGGACGAATGTAGCCGGCTGGCAGAGCAATAACATTCTTCAAGCCCTGCCTGAATTTGTGCAAATAAACCAACGAATCCTGCAGGCCTGTGAGCGCATAGCTGAATCTCAACACTTTATGCCTGGGCTCACATTCGATCACCAAGCTTGGGTCAATATTAGTTCGCCGGGGGCATCCAACCAAGTACACTATCACGCGAATTGCTACTTTAGCGGTGTTTACTACATCAGCCTAGATGCCCCTAAATGCGGCAGCCTATTTTTCCGCGACCCGCGCATCGCGTCGAGAATGATGCCGTATCCCGCGACCAAGCAGACCTCATTCACCGCAACGGAAATTAAAATGGCCCCTGAGCCCGGCCGACTCTACATCTTTCCCGGCTGGCTGGAACACGGCGTAGAGATAAACCAAAGCACATCCGACCGAGTAAGCATCAGTTTTAACGTAGCCGCGCGCCCCTAAGATTAGAATAAAGGGATCTGACCCCTTTATACCCATAAAAAAACCCCGCACTCAGACGAGTACGGGGTTCTTCTAAATATAATGCCTGACAATGACCTACTCTCACATGGGGAAACCCCACACTACCAT